>Ga0075118_10000024_pt1 | contig 170419 bp, 164 predicted proteins | sample AntAceMetag02UKE_FD_69794 | JGI IMG/M metagenome (GOLD analysis project Ga0075118, IMG submission 69794) | Saline lake microbial communities from Ace Lake, Antarctica - Antarctic Ace Lake Metagenome 02UKE | ecosystem: Environmental > Aquatic > Non-marine Saline and Alkaline > Saline | place...
AACGATAGCGCGTTTAACGATAGCGCAGCAGTACTCGATCGATAATAAGCCCCAAAATGATGAGCAGCAGGGCCAAAAGAAGCCGTGGGTCTGCGGGCGAGAAACGCACATCTACTGGGAAAGCGATGGTTTTGGTGAGTGCGGCCAGTTTAAATGCATGGCGCTCATCGAAGGCAGGGTTGGTCGCAATTTCTAACATATCGCGCCGACTTCGATAGCGCATTAGTGCGCCCTGCGTCCAATGACGGGCGTCTTCGATCCCAACGATATCTAACGCAGGGGCGACAGCGGTACCGAAAAATAGGGGATGGCTCGCCCTCTTAAACAGCGCTGGGTACATGTGTTCCATGTAGTGTCCGAGCAATTGATCGGCACTCATACCGTCCATATCAGAATTGTACTCAGGGCTGGAGGATGGCATTGGGTTCATATCTAGTAGATTAACCATGACAAATTGGTTGCCCTGATCGCTCTGCATAAAGTTCACGAGAGCCTCCAGTTGTTTCTCAGTGGCACTATCTGCGTATCCTTCTGAGTAGGCAGAAATTTCTGCAGCTGTTAAGGGGCCGCCTGTGTTTGTATACCAGTAGCTAAACGCAAGATAACCGAGTCCCAGGCTTAGCCAGAGTTTGACGCTGGTATTTTTCATGCCTTATCCATCCACTCGCCCTTTGGCGCGGCGGTTTCGAGATTGAGTTGTCCCAAAAGACCTGCAGTACGATGGGTCGCAATGTCCTGCATGGTCGGGCTTTGCGTCATGTCCAGCATCGCTTTGCGAGAGGGATACATGGCAATTGCGACTTCATCCCAGAGTTCTTCTACGTCACCTAGCATCAGCCGTTCCACGTCAGCGGCAAACAAGGCAGCGCCGCCAAATTCTTTGATTAGCTGAGACACGGCCGCACCATAAGTGTCGTAGGCCTCGCGGCCGGTTAACTCTGTTGGGCGACCATCCTCGTATTCTGCTTTGTCCTTAAACTTCAGTAGGTTCACCATATAGATAGGTCCTTCAGGGCCAGGCTCAAAAAATCCCGAGATCTGTTCCTGATTGGGTACAACACTGTTTTTAACTTCCATAGGTTGCCTTAAAGAAAGTAGGTTCGTTAACCGAGAGAGCTTAAAGCGGATTGTGCTGGCAAAACTGGATGATCGTATTGCTTAGCATGTCAGGTGCATCATTCTGCAAGAAATGTCCAGCGCCTTCGATAGTCCTATGGTTTTGGCCCTGGCTACCGGGTACTGATTCTTGAAATCGCTTATAGCCACCCGCGGTGACGGGGTCTTGGTCGGAAAATGCGGTGATCATTGGCTTCTCAAAAGCTTCCAGTACTGCCCAGGAAGCTCTGTTATCGGCGATGGCAACATTGTCCGGGAATATAGGCACGAGCGACGGAAACTGTCGCGCGCCTTGTTTGTATGCTTCTGAGGGAAAGGGTGCATCGTAAGCTGTTTTTTCTGCCTCCGACATAGTGCCGCGAGCACTCAGACTGACAACATCACTAATGACAAGGTCTGGATAGTTATCACAATATTTGATCCAGTACATAAAGCCTGCGCCGTTCTCGTTCTCTCGGAGTTTGGCTGACATTTCAGCCGGCGCGAGTGCAGGAATGGTGTCGAACAGCGCACGCATCGGTGCTGCCATTTCATCAGGAATGCCTTTGGCATCGGGCAATCCAGTATTTGCCACAATCACACGGGCGAATCGATCCGTATTTTGGGTGAGTACGCGCAGGCCGATGAGACCGCCCCAATCCTGACACATCAAAGTGATTTGCTTTAGGTCGAGCGTGTTAACGAACTGGTCGAGCCACGCAACATGACTGGCATAGCTATAGTCGCTTCGCTGGGTAGGCTTATCCGATCGTCCAAAACCAACGAGGTCTGGTGCAATCACTCGGTAGCCCGCGCTGGTTAAGATCGGAATCATTTTCCGATACAAATAGGACCAGGTGGGTTGACCATGCAGACAGAGAATCAACTCGCCCATCGCGGGTCCCTCATCAAGATAGTGCATGCGTAAGCTACCGCCATCGCCATCGTTGATCTCGACGTAATGCGGTTGAAAAGGGTATCCCTCTAAGTTGGCGAATCGGTCGTCCGGCGTTCTGACGAAATCCATGGTTAATCCCTTTTCTTATAAGAATTGTTAGTTCAATAAACGGTTAGTTAGGCCAATAAATATATTCATCCCCTGGTTCATAGGTTTGACCGCTATGTTTATCGATAAACTGTGGTGCATTCAAAATGCTTGGCCACATCGGCGTTGCTTGCTCCGCGTTGTGCACAGCGAGCAGTGCTTCTAGCGCTTTGACCTTCTCTGGGTGTTCGCTGGCTACGTTATTCTGTTCAGTGGGATCATGCGACAGACGAAACAGCCAGGGCTCTGTCGGGCTTTCGGCTCGAATCAACTTCCAGCCATCACTTAGCACAGACTGGTGATGCCCCTCTCGCCAGAACAGGTTGCGTGCCGGTAATGCTTCAACCTCACCGGTGAGTCTAGGTATAAAATTCATACCATCGAGCTTTCGATCCGTTGGGATCGATGCGCCTGCCGCACCGACTAGCGTATGAAACAAGTCGATGTGATGGATCGGCGTGTTGATCTCTGTGCCCGCAGGGATCTGGTTTGGCCAACTGGCCATAAAAGGTACGTGTATACCGCCCTCAAAATGATTTAGCTTCCAACCTCGATAAGGTTTGTTGATATCGCTTAGCTCAATATAGGCGGCGCCACCGTTGTCACTCGTTAGTACAATTACGGTATTGTCCGCAATACCGTTCGCTTCAAGGGCATTCATTACCTGTCCGATTCCTCTGTCGAGTGCGTAGATCATGGCAGAGTAAGTACGTAAATTTGGGTCTTCGATTTGCGAGAATGCGTCGTAGTCTGATTTCAACGCCTGAATAGGATTGTGGATACCCCAATGGGCGAGATAAAGAAAAAATGGCTGGTTGCGATTTGCCTCGATGACTTTCACTGCTTCATTGGAGTAATAGTCTGTCACGTAACCGTCCGGCTGAAACTTTTTGCCACCATTCCACTGCGCAGCATATTCTGCTGTTGCCCAGACCATCTGTTCGACGGATGAATCGAGTTTGGAGTTCACAACATCAGGATGATCCTCAGGTAAATAGAGTGTGCCCGCCATATAAAGACTGTCATCGAAACCTTGATCCTCAGGTCGCATGCCGTTGGTGGCACCGAGGTGCCATTTGCCAATGTGGGCCGTGTAATAACCCGCGTCTTTCAGCACTTCAGCAATGGTAATTTCTTCTGTTGGCATACCGAGTTTGCTCATGTCCGGCAATGCCTCAGCAGTCTCAAGATCGACGAATGTGGGCAGTGCGCCGGGATTTTGTTCCTCCATCCAACTGAATATTTGTGCGCCTATCTTGAAGAAGGGTGTGAACTCAAAACCAAACCGGGTGGAATAACGGCCGGTCATTATAGAAGCGCGGGACGGCGCACAGACTGCATTGGCCGCGTAACCGTTATTGAATTTGACGCCATTTTTTGCGATGGCATCAATGTTGGGGGTCATCACGCTGCCGTCCCCGGCGCCGCCGTTATACAGTGACACGTCGTTGAAGCCCATGTCGTCGGTCAGAATCAGGATGATGTTCGGTGGGCGATCATTGGTCGGCGTGGCAGCCACGGCCGGTCCAGCGGGCCAGGTGGTCGGGACGTTCTCGCGTATGGGCGACAGCGTCTGCCTCACGATCGGCAATCCCCATACTAAAAGATCAACTCGATTCTGCCAGGCCATAGTTAGAGCGATAGCTACAGCGATAGCGACCACAATCAAAAACCCAATGAGCTTATTCATTACGCCTCTCAGTCCAGTGTTTCTATATTGGGTGTGGTCGAAGTAATTGATGTAGCCGCTGGCATGAGATCGTAAGCACAGCGAAACCCCGTATGGACGTGGCTAGAATCAGGCGTGGAGTGGGTTCTACCAGTGGTTCGAAAACCGTGGCAAACCTCTTGATCACATAGGAAAGAACCACCCCGAAGCGCCTTTTCTGTTTTTTCCGAAGTACCGTTAGAAGTACCGTTAGAGGTGCCATTATAGGGGCCATACCAATCCCCGGACCACTCCCAGACATTGCCCGCCATGTCGGTTAGACCCAGCGGGGTAATACCGGTTTTACCAATGGGGGCGGTGTAGAGGTAACCGTCGGCGCCGGTGTTTTTAAACGGGAACTTGCCGTTATAAACATTGACGAGAAAATCGCCGTCTTTCACAACCTTGTCGCCAAACGCGTAAACCGGATTGCCATACTGCCCAGCGCCCTTGCCGGCATACTCAAATTCAGCCTCTTTAGGTAGGCGCCCACCGGCAGCTTCACAATACTGCTGTGCATCGTGCCAACTGACATGGGTAACAGGATGATCAACTTGTGCTTTTTGCTGATCAGGACCCATCGGGTATTGCCAATTCGCATCGGTGACCATGTTCCAGCGGCCGGTATCCATATCGAACACCGCCGAATTGCCAAATTTTTCTGCCTCAGTTTTGTATCCGCTCTTATCTAACCAGGCTTCAAAAGTGCCAACCGAGACCGGAGAAATATCGAGCTTGAAGCTTGCGACTTTCACCTCGTGAACCGGACGTTCATTTGGCATACCTTTATTTGAGCCCATTTGAAACGTCCCGCCGGGAATGAGCAGGGTTTCTGCGCCGGCACTAGCCGTTACCATTAATGCCGATAGCATGATGAGGATAGAATAGACTTTAAACATGACGGTGCCTCCGATAGCGTATGCCCAGAATGAGAAGCAGGATAAAAATAGCGCTACCCAGAACAAGAAAAGGTGTGGCGACTTTAAGTATTCGCGAGGTCGCATTGATTGTCAGTTGTTTGCGCTGATCGTAATTTTCAGGCATTTCCAATACGCCATGATCGAGCGCGTACTGTTGGTAGCCTGCTTGCATAGTGGCAAAGCGTTCCGGTAATTCTGCTCTTAGATCAGTGCTTTCGGTTGGGTCCTGCTGAATGTTGTATAGGTGCCATTCGTTATCCCCGACTGGGCCACGATTGCGGATCAGTTTGTAGTCGCCCTGAAAGAACGCCATGTTGCCGCCAAGTTCAAAGCCAACGGTATCTGAATCGTTTCGAACACGATCTGCTGCGCCGCTGATAATGGGAATAAGAGATTTGCCCTCAGCCATGGCGATGGGTTCGGCGTTAGCAATGCCGAGCATGGTCGGCACGAGGTCAGTGACAAAGGTAAAGGCCTCACTGATGGGGCGCGGGTTGTTGGCCTGCTCGGGGCGTGCAAGCGCGCGACTGACAGCAGGACCAGCGATAATAAGCGGTACTCGCATGCCGCCTTCACCATTGAAGAATTTATAAAAAGACAGGGGAGAGACAGCCGCGCTTGCAAAGCTTGGTCCAATCATATTGTAGGAGCCTTTCTCACCCAGCGTTTCATATTGGGTTGAGTAGCCCGTGTTTTTTAGCCAATTTTTAAAGTAGCGCCCTCCTAGAGGGTTGGCATCTAGATCAAGCGGATCACTTGGCTCGGCGCCATTATCTGAGGTGAAGACAAAAACCGTATTGTCGAATTGCCCGGTTGCTTTGAGGTGTTCGATGAGCCTACCGATATGGAAATCCATTGCTTCTATCATCCCGGCGTACACCGCCATGGATTTAGCTTCATAGCGCTTCTCAGCTTCTGTCAGTGCATCCCAATCGGCGGTGGTGTTCATTTCTTCTAGCGTTAACCCTGCCTGGATGACGCCCGCATCTATTGCGCCCTGATAACGTTGTTTGCGAAGTTCGCTCCAGCCTTCTGTGTAGGTGTCCAGATATTTGTCTGTAAATTCTTTTGGTGCCTGAACGGGAATGTGAACTGCCTGAAAAGCCACATAGGCGAAAAAGGGTGAGTCAATATCTGTATCAGTATCCTCATCAATAAATTCAATCGTTTTATCAACAAGGGTTTTAGAGGAGTAAAAATCATCGGGCAAAGTAGTCGGCTGGCCATCGGCGTACCAGTTTGCTTTATCGTACATCGGCAGATAAGGCCGTTGCTCCCAATTATCTGCGCCTGTATCCGCAAGGATAAATGTTCGATCAAAGCCTCTTGCCGAGGGCAAGGTATCCGGCTCTTTACCAAGATGCCATTTACCGGCCATATAAGTGCGGTAACCCCGCTCGCTTAAGCGATCCGCGACGGTCGGAATTCCCCTGAGTAGATGGCCGGAATATTCTGCAACACCTTGCGCTTCAGGAGGAAGTGATTCGGGCATATTGCCAAGTCCCGCTCGATGACTGGAGATGCCCGTCATTAGCATGGCACGCGTGGGGGCGCAGCTAGACGCAGTGTGGTAGTTGGTAAACATTACGCCGCGTGCCGCCAGTGCATCGATATTGGGGGTTGAGACTTCACTACCAAAGGCGCCAATATCTGAAAAGCCCAGGTCATCGGCAAGCAGTAAGACAATGTTAGGTGCTTTTTGTGAAGTGCTATCAGTCAACTGAATCGGGACTGCAGCCACCTCGGTTGCCACTGCCGGTAGGCAAGCCAGACTAGAGAGTATTGCGCAGATGAATCCTGCACGTAGGAGTATTGCCATGGTGGGTCGCTCCATCATTTATTAGGTGCTTGCCATCTAACTAATGACATCCATTAATTAAGTTGGCAGACTATAACGCAATCATGAATATCGGCCAACCAAAAATTTATGTCACTTAAATCTCGACTTCGATCAACCGCGATGAATGTTTTGTCATCCGAGCGATTGCATAACTTTCAAAAAGCCAAGGCCAGCTACTTACGCCGATTTCGCGTTGAGCAGCCGCGTGTTTTTTATTTCCATCAGGTGAATGACCCATACAGCCATCTGGCGGCGCAGAAGCTAGACAAGCTGCGCGCAAAGTACTCCTTAGCTTTTGTCGTCCATCTAGCCAGGGCGCCAGAAGATCCTTACAAAGGTGATACCAGTCGATTTGACAGCTGGGCGAGACGCGACGCTGAGTTGATTGCGCCATTCTTTGATACCGAATTTGCGCCGACCGCTGAGCCAGACCAAGAGGCAGTAGCCATTGCCAATGGTCGGCTAGTGCGCGTCCTTAAACGTGAAGAGTTTGCGACGGAAGCTATCCAGATCGGCGAGGCTTTGTGGCAGGGGAGTATTGAAAAAGGCCCACCGAGCTCGTCTAGCGCCCAACTTAATATGGGTACTCAAATGCGAAAACGACTGGGGCACTATAATGGTGGCATGTTCTATTTCGAGGGTGAATGGTTCTGGGGTGTTGATCGATTGCACTTGTTAGAACAGCGCCTTCAAGAAGAAGGTTATGGAGCAGGTGATTTCGTTTGCCCTATGCCTGTTCCTGTTTTAGATGTAGAGCATGCAGAGCCCGTAGACGCTAGCACAGTCTTGCTGGAATATTTCCCATCACTGCGAAGCCCTTATACGGCGATCGGCCATCAGCGGGTGTTAGACCTGGTGAAAAACACTGGAGTGAGGTTTCAAATGCGGCCGGTGATGCCAATGATGATGCGTGGTGTACCCGCACCGTTTGCGAAACAGCGATACATCATTTCGGATGCCGCGAGGGAAGCGCGTTACTACGGCGTCAAGCTTGGTCCTATGGCGGACCCCTTTGGTGAGCCGGTCAAGCGAGCGTTCGCAGCTTATGCCGCGGCGGAAAAGGCAGGGCTTGGATTGGCATTCGTCACTGAGTACCTCAAGGCGACGTTTGCAGAAGGGCTACCTATTTGGCAAGAGAGTGGTCTGCATGAGGTGTGTCGGCGCGCCGAATTCGATCCATCACTTATAGACTATGACGCAGACTGGCAGGGTCAGCTTGAAGATAACATCAATGCAATGAATCAAGCGGGCCTCTGGGGCGTGCCAAGCTTTCGGGTCAGCGGCGGCAGTCTAGATGAGCCCATGAGTTGTTGGGGGCAGGATCGTATTTGGCGAGTCGGGGTTGAAATTATCAATCGAAGTAAGGGGATTCGAACATGAAATTTCGTAAAGCAGGATTGCTCGTGACTGCACTGGTGGTCATCTTAGGAGTTATCCTCTACCAGGTACCGGCGGTGCAAGATCGCATATTTAGACAAGTGGCGCCGCTGGCACTGGGTGTCAGTTTCGGCGAGTCAGACAATCTTCGTATTTATGTTTGCGGTAGTGCTTCACCGTTAGGCAATGCTGCTGATCGGGCACAGGCTTGTATTGCTGTTGTGACGCCGGAGCACTTTTATCTATTTGATGTCGGCGCCGGTTCAGCGGCCCAGGTTCTGCGTAGTGGGTTACCGACCGAAAGACTCGACGGGGTATTTCTCACCCATTTTCATTCGGATCATATTTCGGATATACCCGCCATCAATTTGAGTTCCTGGGTTGTGGGTCGCCCAGCACCCCTTAACATCATTGGCCCTGTGGGAGTGGATAAGGTAGCTCGCGGATTAAACTTGGCTTACGAGTTGGATCGTGGTTACCGAATGGGGCATCACGGTGCAGATTTGATGCCGCTTGAATTAGGTGTACTGCATTATGAAGAAATCGAATCTGGTGTTGTGTTAGAAGATCGCGGCCTTACCATCACCGCTTTTACAGTCGTGCACGATCCTATTAAACCAGCGATGGGTTACCGCATTGACTACAAGGGACGTTCTGTCGTGATTAGTGGTGATTCAATTGCGACCGACAGAACGTTTGAAGTGGCGCAGGGCGTTGACCTCTTGATTCATGATGCGTTATCAAAAGGAGCGTTGCTCGCCATGATCGATGTCACTCAGGAAGCCGGACGCGATCGTGTCGCGCAGGTGATGACTGATGTGATGGATTACCATGCGGACATGCAAAAGCTGGAAATCATGAGCGAGCAGGCCGGTGTCAAACAACTCGTACTTTATCATCTCGTGCCGACGCCCGTGAATGGATTGCTTATGCGAATTTGGCAGCGCGGGCTCTCAAGTAGCACCCTGATTGCCAATGACGGCATGACCTTCGAGCTGCCCGCTGGTAAAGGTCCAATCGTTTTTACCCAGTAACTAGAGACCCGTAAGTAGAAAACAGCACACGACAGTTTCGACACACTCGATACACACTGGAGACAAGCACATGACACGCGCATCACGTTTCGAAGGAAAAATCGGCAAGACGATCACCGACTCAGAGTCGTGGTTCGATGAGCCACCGCACCCTGGTGATGACGCGCCGAACGTCGTGGTCGTCCTGCTCGATGACACAGGCTTTGCGCAGTTCGGTTGCTATGGCTCCGACATCGATACACCGAATATTGACGCGCTTGCAGCCGTCGGTGCGCAGTTCACCAACTTTCATGTCACGCCGTTGTGTTCGCCGACGCGCGCCTCGTTACTCACCGGCCGGTCTCAGCACGCGGTCGGCATGCGCTCCGTGTCGAACTTTCGCACCGGCTTTCCGAGTCAGCTGGGCCATATCAGCAACCACGCGGCCACGATCGCCGAAGTACTGCGCGACGAGGGATACGCGACGTTCTGCGTGGGTAAGTGGCATCTCGCTCCGATGGAGCAATGTTCAGCGGCGGGCCCATTCGAGCAATGGCCACTGGCTCGGGGTTTTGACCGGTTTTACGGGTTCCTTGAGGGCGAGACAGACCAGTTCCACCCCGCGTTGGTGTGCGACAACCACATGATCGATCAGCCGCAATCGGCCAAAGATGGCTACCACATCAGCGAAGACATGATAGACCAGCTGATGAAGATGATCAGCGACAGCAAGGGTGTTCGGCCCGACCGACCGTTCTTTGCCTATATACCCTTTGGCGCTACGCATGCGCCACACCAGGCACCACAGGCGTATATGGACAAGTATCGAGGTAAGTACGACGAGGGTTGGGACGTCATCCGCGAGCGCTGGTTCGTTCGGCAACTCGAGCTCGGCGTCATCCCGCCAGGCACCAAACTAGCACCCCGCAATCCCGGGGTTGATGCATGGGATGACCTGTCGGAGAACCAACAGCGCTTCAACTGCCGGCTGCAGGAAGCATTCGCTGCGTTCCTCGATCACACCGACGACCAGATCGGTCGTCTCGTTGAAGGCCTGCGTGACATGGGCGAACTCGACAACACTGTGGTCGTGGTCCTCGCCGATAACGGCGCCTCTCAGGAGGGTGGCCCGTTTGGTGTCATGCACGAGATGAAGTTCTTCAACGGAATTTTTGAGACGGCGGACCAGACGATCGATCAGATCGACGACATCGGCGGTCCGCACAGCCATACCAACTACCCGTGGGGCTGGGCACAGGCCGGCAACGCGCCGTTCAAATGGTACAAGCAGAACACCCACGAAGGTGGTGTCCATGTGCCGATGATCGTCAGCGCGCCGGGCATTGCTGAGCCTGGGACGCTGCGCAACCAGTTTGTCAACGTCTCCGACATCGTGCCGACGATATACGAGATAGTCGGGGTCACTGCACCAACGGTTTACAAGGGCCTCGAGCAGTTGCCGGTCACCGGCCGATCGTTTACCAATGCGCTGGCTGATGCGTCGGCACCGACGGCTAACACGGTACAGTACTTTGAGATGGCCGGCAGTCGGGCCTTGATTGCCGGCGACCAGACGTCGCTATGGAAGGCCGTGTGCAAGCACAACAAGGGTGCCGACTACGACGCTGAAACCTGGGAGCTCTATCACCTCAGCAACGACTGGTCGGAGTGCAACGACCTTGCAGGCGCGCACCCTGAGAAGCTCGTCGAGCTGATTGATCTGTGGTGGCAGGAAGCTGACACGCACGGTGTACTGCCGCTCGACGATCGTATGATCGAGCTGTTCGGCAGCCGCTTCCGCGACCATTCGCCGCATCCGGTTGATAAGCGCTACGTCTATCGTCCGCCGATGTCGCCGATGCCTGGGCAGGCCTCGGTGTCACTGGGCGGCACATCGTTCGACCTCACGGCGAGAGCTACCCGGGTTGCGGGCCAGCAGGGCGTGCTGTACGCAACGGGCACAGAGAACTCGGGCGTGTCGATTTTCGTGCAGAACGACAAGCTTGTCGTCGATTACAACGCTTTCGACGATCATCTCATTGTCGAGTCCGATATCAATGTCCCTATCGGCATCAGCGAGCTCGGCGTGCATGTCCGCCGAACCAGTGGCAAGACGGGCACCATCGCTTTGAGCGTCGACGGTGCAGTGAACGAACCGACCGAGTTACCGTTGTTCATGACGATGATGTCGTCGGTTGGCCCGAGTGTCGGCTACGACCACGGCTCGGCTGTGTCACAGCGTTATGTCGGTCCGTTCCCGTTCGAGGGTACTCTTCACGAGGTCGTGGTCCAACTGCTGTCGCGTGATGCAATCGAGGCTGAACGAGCCAACGCCGCCAGCGAAATGAGCCGTCAGTGAACCGTTAGATCTCAATGCCAACTAGCTTGAGCAACACCGAAAGCTTATTGCGGCACTTTAAACCGATGCCAGCACGATACTCAGGGAGAATGAGAATTAGAAACCCCATGACCTTCGAACTGCCCGCCAACCAAGATTCAATCGTGGTCATGCCGTGACTGAAGCTCGCAGGAAACGGGGTGACGTGACCCGCGAGCGACTGATGCGTGCCGCTGAGCTGTTGATTGCTCAAGACGGTATTGAGAACGTGACCGTGCGAGCAATCGTGTTGGAAGCTGAGCAGAAAAACGAATCTGCTTTGCAGTACCACTTTCAAAATAGAGACGGTTTGCTTGACGCGATCCATCAGCAAAGAAACGCAGAAGTTCGTGCGCTTCGAGAGGCGTTACTGCAGCCTTACCTGAAAGGTCAGGTACCGGATTTGCGGGATATTTGCCGGCTCATGGTCATGCCTTCCTATACTTTGGCCCGCAAAGATAAAGGTTTCCGCAACTACGTCCGGGGGTTTGGCACTTGGATCACACAATCGTCTAGGCCGATTCAAATGGCCTTCGATAATGCTTCAAGCGAAGGCGTGACATTTCTACTAGATCACTTACACCGCCTGGTTGGGGAAATGCCAGAAGCGATGTTTCTGGCGCGACTGGAAAGTACCCTAAGATTTGTCGCGCTAACGATGTCTCACCAGGCTGGACCGAGTGGTGGGCTTGGTGGTCATGAAGGTGAGCGGTTTATTGCCAATCTCCAAGATACAATGGCGGGCATAATGTCAGCCCCGGTATCGCCTGAAACCGCTAACCTTTACTCCTAACTTTTATTCTGTAGGCATCAATAGTTGATCAATCGCGCTTTTGTCGAGTGTCTCTTTTTCGAGCAGCTCTGTGACGAGTCGTCCAAGTTGATTTTGATATGTCGTTAATGTGGTGATAGCACGTTGCTCGGCCTCATTGATAATGCGCCGAACTTCTTCATCGATTTCTCTCGCCGTTGCCTCACTGAAGTCCTTTTCCTGAGTCAACTCGTAGCCCAGAAACGGGTGCTCGGTTCCTGTGTGAAAATGCACCGGGCCAACAACATCGCTCATACCCCACTGAGTGACCATCATCTTCGCCAGTCGGGTGGCTTGCTCAAGATCGTTCGCAGCGCCCGAGCTGACATCACCTAGAATCAGTTTTTCTGCGCAGCGTCCACCGAGCATCCCAGCCAATCGCGTCTCGACATAAGGTTGCGCGTAATTGTGGCGGTCTTCTTCAGGCAATTGTTCTGTCGTTCCTAGTGCCATGCCGCGGGGAATGATGGATACCTGCCGCAAAGGGTCGGTGTCGGGGAGTTTGAGCGCCAGTATTGCGTGGCCGCTTTCGTGGACGGCCGTGCGCTTGCGCTCGGTAGGGTTGAGCAGATCCTTACGTTCGCTGCCCATCATCACCTTGTCGTGCGCTTTGTTGAAATGTTCACGGTTCACCTCTGTCATTGATTCCCTTGCGGCGAGCAGTGCAGACTCGTTGATAAGATTGGCGAGGTCAGCACCGGAGAAGCCCACGGTCATTCTGGCGACTTCGGTTAAATCGACGTCCGACGATAAAGGTACCTGTCTAGAATGCACTATGAGGATGTCGAGCCGCGCACCTTGTTGGGGTAATTCGAGCATGACCTTGCGGTCAAATCGGCCCGGGCGAAGGAGTGCAGGGTCTAGAACATCGGGCCGATTGGTGGCAGCGAGAACCACAACAGCTTCGTCCCCTAAAAAACCATCCATTTCCGCGAGCACCTGGTTCAGTGTTTGTTCGCGCTCGTCGTTGCCGCCCCCGAGCCCGGTGCCACGGGTTCGACCGACAGAGTCGATTTCATCAATAAAGATCAGCGCTGGTGCGCGCTTTCTCGCTTCTTTAAACATATCGCGTACCCGAGAGGCACCTACACCCACATACATCTCAATAAACTCTGAGCCGCTGATGCTGAAAAACGGCACATTGGCTTCGAAGGCCGTTGCCCTGGCAAGTAATGTTTTACCGGTACCGGGAGGGCCCATCAGCAATATTCCTCTCGGCATCTTGGCCCCGAGGGAACGGAATTTTTCTGGTTGCTTCAGAAAGTCGATAATTTCTTGCAGGTCTTGTTTAGCGCCCTCGACACCGGCGACATCATCGTAGCTGACCGTGTTTTCTGTGCCTTCGAAAAGTTTTGCGTTCGATTTTGAGAAACCGAATAGACCTCCGCTGCCGCCTCCCATACGTTGTTGCATCATACGACTGGAGTAAATGAGAAAGGCCATGATCAACAACCAGGGAATGACACCGATCAGTACCTGCAGCCATTTTGGTTCTGCCTGCGACAGCGCTATCAGAGTGACGTTGTTGTCCTCTAGCAATGGCAATAAATTATTATCGGCAATGGCTGGAATAATGGTTCGGAAGGCGGCGGGGTCGTCTGCCGTATCTCCATGATATTTGCCGAGAATCTCGTCTAGTTTAAAGGTAACGGAGTCGACCTTTTTCAGGGTGACTTCCTGCTTAAACTGAGAATAAGGGATCAGAATCGGCTTGGTTTGGTTCAGGTCTGTGAACAGGTAATACAGTAGAAAGGCCCAAACCAGCCACATCAACGCATGCCCATCAAACGGGTGCGGTTTTGTGCCTGGCGTTGGCGGTTGAGGCTTTTGTTCCTCCGTCATAACCTTCCTGATGATTGAGTGACAAAAAACAGTGTAAGAAACCTATCTGGCCCGGTCCACTGCTACTCAGAAAGAATGCATTAACATTGACACTGATCAATCTTTGGTAAGTTAGATACTTTAGAAGTTCGCTGTTGAGACGCTACATCTGCTTAAACAAGTGTCCGTAGCTCTGACTACAGAGAAGTTCTTCAGATCGATCTCTTAGGCTGATGGTGTATCGTCCTCGCAGGTCTCGTTTGGCTTGGATGATCTGATCAACCCTAACCATTGTGCCGCGATGGATTCTCCAGAATTGATTCGGGTCCAATTCCTCCTCTAGTTCTTTGATCGAACGCCGCACGACATAGGATTTTTGTTGGGTGAAAATCTCTGTGTATTTGTGATCTGATTTCAAATACACAACGTCGGCTTCAGACACGAGTGTTGTGGTGTCGCCGATCCCCGCACGTAGCCACTGTAAATAGCGCTTTGATTCTCTGCTTAGATCTTGAGTAAGATCTTGAATAAGACTCACGAGAAGGTCTGGCTGAATAGCCGGTGCGTGCTTGAGTCGATCGATGGTGTATTGCAGCCGTTCCGCCATGACAGGCTTTAATAAGTAATCGACAGCCGCTCGCTGGAACGCTTCTATCGCGTGCTGGTCAAACGCGGTAACAAACACAATTTTCGTTTTGGCGGGCAAATTTTCAGCCACTTGTAAGCCACTTAAACCCGGCATGTGTATGTCAAGAAAAGCGATGTCCGGTTGTTCTGCAGCAGCCAAGGTTAGGGCACTTCGACCATTATGCGCGATGCCAACAATCGTTAATTCAGGCCACTGTTTTTGTAATTTGGCCCGCAAATATTCAGCGAGTAGAGGCTCGTCATCGACAATGATCGCTGTGATTTTCATGACACAGATGTCGGTATTACCAATTTGACCCGAAAGCCTTTGGGCGTGTTTTCAGATACGGTCAATGAAGCTGCATCGCCGTAGAGTGTTTGCAGACGACCGCGCACATTATTCAAACCAGTGCCGGTGCTTTTCTGCGCTTGAGTGGAGTCAATGCTCATCCCCGTCTCCGTCTCCGTCCCCGTTCCTAAGCCCATGCCTGTGTCGATGACTTCAATCACTAAACTGTCGTCGACAATGTGCATTGTAATAGTGATCTCGCCACCATTCTCACACGGGTCGATGCCGTGCTTAATGGCATTCTCAACAATGGGTTGAAGGAGTAGGGGTGGTAAATACCAGTTGAGTAGATTTGCAGGCAATTCAGCCTGTGGTGGATCAAAGTGATAGCTCAGGCGGTTCGGCATTCTGATCGCTTGAATTTCGAGATACGCTTTGACGATAATTAATTCTTCGCCGAATGTGACCGATGCATCGCGAGTTCGATTGAGTGAAGAGCGTAATAGGGTAGTGAAATTAAGCAGCGTCTTCTCTGCCGCGTCAGGGTCGATGTGAATTAGGCTCACGACATTCGACAGAGTGTTGAAGAGAAAGTGTGGTTCGATCTGCGCCTGCAATAGTTTTAGCTCAGTGGCGAGTAATGCTTGCTCCTGATTCTGGCGGATCAGATCAGATTTAGCGAGAGCGGCTTCTGCAATGACCAATCTATGCTGGGCCTCAAAAATGACAAAGCCGATTGCGGCGAAAAATATACCCAAAATCATGGTTGCATAATTATCGCCGAGATAAGCAAAGGGTTCCCCATCGTTTAGCATACCGGCAACAACCAGACCCAGGGCCGTACCAAAGCCGGTTAACAGAACTGCGGCTATAGAAGCTGGTAGCCACCGTTGTAAGAAAGTGCTGAACAAAAATAAGGTACCGCGAACCGTCCAGCCAATGGCGATCGAAATCACTAGCGTTTCACTAAATGGTTCGGCGATACCCAAAAAATACAACAGGCAAGCGATTGCCACACAAAACAGCGTGGTGTAGATAAAGCCCACAACCTCGCTGTATCTCTCGGTTAAATTTTTAATGTTGGACAAATTTTCCATGTAGTCCTAATGGCATTGCGTAGGGCAGTTTCGCAGTGGCGATCGGGCCAGCATCTAGCGCCTCGACATCAAAAACGTTTAAAATGGTTAATTGTCGATGCCAGTCATGAGCAGTGCCAACAATCCAGCCAGTGGTTTCCAGCGCACTATTCGGTTTCGGCACAAACAAGTGCTCTTCCGGGATTTGCGTGTCTGGATATCGATAGCTGACGAGTTTACCGGAGTCTAGATCAAAACGACTGACTTCGTTTAATTGCCCATGCAAGGGCATGTTGTTGTGCTTGGATGTCATCATGACCAGACGCCGATACCGTTTGGTACTCACCCGCGGGTCAATCACCGGAAACTCAGAGTGAATCTCGGCGCTCATGAGCGGTTGTTCGCTGATGGTCCACTTTTTGGTATCCAGGCGATATTGATAGTGCTGCGTGACATGCTCGGTTAGCCCAATGCCCTTCATGATATCGCGGAAACCATGGGTCATGATGCCTGGGTCTTTTGCTCTTGCAGCGTCAAAATAGATCACGCCGTTCTGATCCTCCCAGGCGTTACCATAGTGAAAGATCCACTGACTGGGTAACTCCAACCACCGGTAGTTTGAGAAATCACTTTTGTCAACGACCAGAATCCGGCTTGCTTGATCGCCGTGCCAGTCATGGGAATCAAGAAAAGCCGATGGGCGCTCTGGGTGCGAATAATTGAATGGCGGCATCATGATGACAATGTGTTTTTCAGTGACGACGAAGTCGTGAGGCATACTTATAGGGTCCGACATGATCTTGCCCATCTTGATGACCTTGCCCTTTGCGTCGATGTGCCAGAGCACCAGTAGATTAGCGCCAGACAGATAGCCAAAATTCCACAGAGTGCCATCGGGTTCGATTCTGGGATGTGCAGAGAAGGGTACACCCCGGGTATTATCGGAAAAGCTATAAGCGCCTTTCGCGTCGAGCGTCTCCGGGTCGATTTCCCAGGGCGAGCCCGCTTCCCATAACGCCATTAATTTTCCATGATGGGGTAGCACGCTGATATTGGCTACATTCATGACATCGGGACTGGTCACTGCAGCAGGGTTCGGAGGTACAGAGCCAAGTGTCGGGTACATCGCTCGGCCAGAGCGTTTTTCTGCCTGGTATTTTCTTGTTTCGATTATTTTGGCCTGGTGCTGAACGCCGTTTGGTGACAAATGATAAGCGTGCATCATGCCATCACCATCAAACCAGTGGTGATAGCGGAAACCGCCCACCTCATGTTGAGCGGGACCGTTGCGGTATAGGGTTCCTAGAAGCGCCGCCGGCCATTTCCCAGTGATGGTGGCGTCGGCATTGAACTGCTCGCTTGCAACCGATTGATAACCTGAGAGCCAGGGTTTTTCTCGAAGGGCTGTCTGGAACATGACAGACCAGTCTTCAGTCTTTGCACTAGCGTGCATGCCTGCGCCTAAGCCATACGGAAGCGCTGCGAGCGCTAACGCTGAACTACTGGCGCTGAGGAACTTGCGGCGATTAAGCTTCATGGGCAGTCCCCTAGTGGTTAAAATGGATGGATTGTGTCGCTTCACCTGTCAGTGCAAATTTAACTTCGTCCCATTTGGGTGGACCCATATTGCCAGTGGCGTTGTTGGAGAACGCCCAGGGTTCGCTGGGTATGCCGACGAAGTTGCTGTCGAGTTTGCCATTACCGTTTCGGTCGTGCATGACTTGGATAGCATATTCTCCGTCAGGAAGATTGGAAACAGAGAAAGTGATCGAGCCTTCTACGGCTCGCTGCTGAATCGATGTGATTGCTTCGCGTTCACCTTTGAATTCGGCTTCGCCTTGAAGAATCCGCAGCATAACAAAGCCGTCTGCGGTTTCTACATTGTCGATTACCACCGTCAGCGTTTCTGCTGAAAGGTAGGAGGCGAATATTGTCGCGATCAAAAGGAGTGTTGTTTGGAGTAATTGACGCATTTCATTGATCTCTTTGTTGCTGTCTAAGGTTGGATGGGTTGAGCATACAGACCGGGGGCGAGAGTCAAAACGGATTGCGATGAATTGGTTTGAGGTGGAACAAAATGGTAATTGGACGGATTAAATGGTGTTCAGAAACGGAGACCTGGCCAATCAGTGGACTAGCTAGTTGTGTCTTTGGGAATGCGTATATCTCGATATAATAGAATCAATTCTGCTAATGTTTTTGTCCCCAGCTTGCTGTTGAGGTTGGCCCTGTGAAATTCGACCGTGCTATTCGAGATTCCCAGTTCCTTGGAAACTGATTTGTTTGAATGCCCCAAACACAACAGGGCCAGAAGCTGGATTTCTCTAGGGGTAAGGCTCGCTAATTTTTGTTCTCGTTGCGCTTGTTTGATCAATGAGTCATCTAAATCTTTTTGTTCGTTGATGGCCTCTTCAATGCTGCCGATGAGTTGAACTCGCCTAAATGGCTTTTGCAGAAATTGATAAGCACCACCTTTGACTGCCGTGACGATATCGGCTGCTCGGCTATCACCGCTCATGAAGACTATGGGGATTCGAACCTCGCGCCGAGCCAACTCCGCCTGTAACTGAAGTCCTGAAAGACCAGGCATGTGATTATCCAGGACAAGGCAAGCATTGGGTTGATGATTATCCAGGGCTAAAAAAGCGGTTGCGGACGTAAATACTTGGCATACCAGATTTTCACGCTTAAGCATGAGGGTAATAACTTCTCGCATCTGAGGGTCGTCGTCTACCACGTAAATCAATTTAGAAAGCCCTTACCGCCATGGGTCGCAGTATACAGAATAGAGTACTGACGAAAACTGTGGTAAATCAATAGGTCGCGTTGCGCTAGAGCGTATGCGCAAGCACCAAAATCGAGCGGTCAAAATTTGACCAGTATTTCCTCGGTATGGTCCGATTGAGGTATTACGGACAACGGTCCAAAATGTTGCGGGAATCTGAATTTCTAGAGATTCACCGAACGCTGAAGTGAAAAGGTCTCTCTCCAGAGTAATCAGACACACAACGATGCCTTTGATATATTACAAAAAAATAAGAAATCACCTCTTAGATGACACTACTCACGCACTGCAGTTTCCGTGTTCCATTCTATTTGCTGAGTACCACCTTCTTTCTGGCCATGACTAATGGCACTCTCGCCGCCAATGAAAATCACGGCCACCCAGTAAGAGTAGCGGCTGCTGAGCATCGCACGATCGTCCGGACCGTGAGCACCTATGGTGCGCTGGCGCCCAAAATCGAAGACCTGTCGTTTCGCATCGATGGCCGAATTGGGAGTTTTCATGGTCAGAAGGGGCAGAGTTCGAGAAACGCGATGCAACCGACACGGTTGAAAAGACCCGCTTGGACTATGATCAGGCGACACGGCAGCTGGAGCGATTTGAGAAGCTCGTTAGTGAGTGCTTGATTCAAGCGGCGCAGCTGGAGATTGCGCAGACACATTTGGGGCTTCGCGCATTGCCTACGAGCAGGCGAAGTTGAATTTAGAGCGATGCGACCTAAGGGCACCGGCAGCCGTGTTGTCATCCGAGGCCAGTAGAGTTTGCGTGATGATTCTCCGGTGCATATTCTCTGATGCGCAACTTTGTCGAATTTGTCGTCACTAACCGATTGTTTACCATTCTGTTCGTGTTTGTCATCGTCCTGGCCGCTCTGACGAATCTGCCCAATTTAAGAATCTCCCAGTTACCCACCGTTGAAATGCCCACATTGATTATCAATGTGGCGTTGCCCGGTGCTTCTGCCCGCGAACTTTAGCAACGGGTGATCAACCCGATTGAGGAGAAACTTGAAACCACCCGCGAGCTGAATCGTTTCGAGTCGAATATTTCCAACAGTCGAGCGATGATACTGATGGAGTATGCCTACGGTGTGGATATCGATGACGAGTAAGTCGATATCAACTCGAAGCTCAACAACATCATGGCAGATCTGCCGGATGACACAGAAGTAACCGTCGCCAAGCAAGGTCCCATCGATATCATGGTCTCCTTTGTGGTCGCCGTTGTATCCAATACCGCAACAAATGTTTACAAGAATGAAACCTATCGCAATATGAGCAGCCTCGATGCTGCTGTCGATGGCGCCTCTTCAGTCATGTCACCATCACTATCGGCAACCGCAACCACCGCGTTAGCGTTTGCGCCATTCTTCCTGCTGACATCATCCACCGGACTGTCCCTCCACTCGATGGTCGCGACAATTTGGTTGTGTCTTGGTGCATCGCTCGTGTCTGCGATTGTGTTGGGTACCATGATGCTATCCCGATTTGGTACGCGTAAGACGATAGGGTCGCTGCCCAACCTACCGAGCTTTCTTGGCTATTTGGTCCCGGTCCGGGATAAGCACTATGTGTCGCTGGTACGCCATCTCATCAAACATCCTTTTCAACTGCTGTTTTCTATACTGGCGTTACTTGCAGTGACGGGGTTCTTAGCCTCAAGACTGGAAGTCATTGTTTTTCCCGATTCAGAAGATCTATTTTTCTCGATCAAAATCAAGGCGCCTAATGACCGCAGTCGTGATTTTGTTGATGAACTGGGCAGAGAAGTTCGTGAAGTGACAGCGTTAGAGCCGACCGTAAAGCACTGCGGGACCGTCGTTGGCGGTGGCTTCCCCTTTGTCCACACCGGCCCGCAGAATGCGAGCCCGGGAAGAAGCAGTGCCACGCTTTTTTGCACAGTTTATTTTCGAGATAGCGATGAGATCACAGTGTTGACCAGTCGCATCAATGCCAGCATGGCTGAGCGTGTTGCTGACGCGAATATCTTGGCGTCGCCTATGCTGCTGGGTGGCGAACCTGGTTTCTCGGACGTCCAAATACATATATCAGGGCCTCGAATAGAATCTGTTAGAGAAGAAGGGGCGAACATTTGATGAGTATTTTAAGAAACAAGAAATCGCGGGAATTGTGTACATCGATAATCCAGCCGGTTCTCGCTGGTACGCGGTAGATATCAAATTTCGTGAACGAGTGGCCAACGCCGTCGGTGTCAGTCGCACGCAAGTGGATCAAATGCTGGTATTGCTCACATTCGGTGCAGAAGTAGACAAGTACCGGGGCGAGAGTGGAAATGAATTTCCTATCATGCTCCGAGCCGATGCCAACGTAGATGATCCATTTGCCATTTTTGATCGCGTGTTTGCCACCTCGTCATCCGGTAAACAGATACCACTCAGTCAGGTGGTGGAGTACGGTTTTGCCGAGGATGAGTTCGATATACGTCATGATATGTTTCAGCCTGAACTGAAAATTGGTATCACAGCTGAACCTTACTATTCTATTCCCAGGCTCACCCTGGACGTTACTGACATCGTCGCGGCTTACGAATTTCCTGAAGGTTATTCATTCGATATCCGCGGTGAAGTCGCGAACACCGAAAAAGCCTTTTCTGGTGCAGGTCCTAATCTCGGTTTGGTCGCCTTAGTCGTACTGGCGATCTTTGTGCTGCAGTTTAAATCGCTGCTGCAGCCTATTATTATTCTGGTGGCAATACCGCTCAGTTTTATCGGCGCGTTTATCATGTTGTGGGTAACTAACCAGCCGGTTTCCTTTCTAGCGTTTATTGATCTAACGAGTTTGATGGGGATCGTGATTAACAATAGTATTCTGCTGGTGGATGAAGTTAATCAGCTGAGACGTGCCACGCCAGATGAGAACCTGACGGAAATTGCCAGCCGCGCAGGTGTTAACCGCTTTATGCCGATTGTACTGACGTCCATCACCAGTATAGTGGGGCTAATGCCATTGGCCATTGGTAACTCGATGTTTAAAGGGTTGGCTGTGGTCGTGATTGGTGGCTTGACCACATCCACGTTTCTCACATTAGTCTGTGTGCCGGTACTTTATTCGTTGTTAACCCCGAAACGAGGGATTGCCACTACCGTGACCAATAACTGGTCGGGGCGCTCGACGTTAGGGGAGACGGAGGAGGATGCCTCATAGGCCAGCTGCTGGCCGGACCGACCGTTAGCCTCAAGGTGATGTTAATACTCTTGAGACTTAAAGCTTCTTAGGAAGTATGCGTGACTTGCAATCCAGTTTACACTTTGATTCAAAATGAGAGCGAGCAACCTTGGATAATATCTATCATCTGGCATTACGATCCGCCTGGGAGCAGGTCGTCGATAGTGCGGCCATTTACTACCCACCCACCTACGAGCAAGACGGCTTTACCCATGGCACCGGCAACCCAGACAGGCTGTTAGAGGTCGCGAATCACTTCTATCAGGCAAGTGAGGGAGACTGGGTCTGTCTGGCGATGACGGAGGCTAGTCTCGCGGCCACTGGCGTCATTGTGAAGTTTGAACCTGCGGCGAACGTCGGGAATCAAGATGGTGCTCTCGACACAACAGACTCAGAACTCTTTCCTCATCTATACGGCGGCATCGCTCCGACCGCAGTAAATGGTATCTATGCAGTCGCTCGAAACCCGCAGGGGGGCTTTATTCGGATTGAATTGGCCTAAGACTTTCCAGGGTGATTCTCTGGCCGTTGTTATCACGCTGCTAAATCCTTGCCCAGGCAAGCATCACAGTCAAAAGCCTTATCAAAACCCCTTGGGCGTCGTGAAATGTAATAATATCGCTCAATACAGATTTATTAAAAGATAATTTTGATTAAAACGATAAATATTGGTTATAATTACGTTTTACGACAATCGTTTGCAATCTTATGAACCTACCTAACCTCGTTCTCACCAACCGTCATGATGGCGCTGGCGCGCTACAAGCCTGGGATACCCAGGTAGTCCATGCCGCAATCTTAGACAATGTTCCAGATCAATCGCTTCGTACCACTGAGCGAGCACTTGAGCATGCGGGCTTTTTGCCAGACGCACTTCCTACCGAGGATGTCCGTGACGAGCGAGACCGTGCCCCGAAGCAAGTGGTAATGGCTTCTCTATTAAATGTAGCCAAGAAAAAGCGCCACACGGTCTTAGTCGTTCAAGTGCAACCCTTTCAGGACGGCTTTGTGCTGATGGGCAACGACGGACGCCTGGGTCGACGCTGGGTCTATTTGGATAATCTTGAAACGACAGTCGTTGAAGCAGCACTTTTTGCTTTGGTAGAAGAAAAGCCCGCGCTGATGTTACCTCATGGGGACATTACCGGTTTGTTGCGCCTGCTTGCCGATCAAAAGGGTACGCATATGCTGAATAACGTCGGCGGCAAAAAGCTGCTGCTGGGTACACTGGCTTATCAACCTGTTATGCGACTCAAGACCTTACCGAACCGTCAAACGCCTGATGCCAAAGATCATCTGACCCATCTAGACCGCTTAGAAGCCGAAAGCATCCATATTATGCGTGAGGTCATGGCGCAGGCAGAAAATCCCGTGATGCTGTATTCCGTTGGCAAAGACTCAGCGGTGATGCTGCATCTGGCTAAAAAAGCTTTTTATCCTAGTCCTCCGCCATTCCCTCTCATGCATATTGATACGCGTTGGAAGTTTCAGGAGATGTACGAGTTCCGCAACTACATGGCGCAGGACAGCGGCATGGAATTAATCACTCATATCAATCCAGAAGGTATTGAGAAAAACATGAATCCTTTTGACCACGGCAGTGCGATGCATACGGATGTGATGAAAACTCAAGGTCTCAAGCAAGCTCTCGATCATCATCAGTTTGATGTTGCCTTTGGTGGCGCACGGCGTGATGAAGAAAAAAGCCGGGCCAAAGAACGCGTGTTCTCTTTTAGAACGGCAACCCATCGCTGGGAGCCAAAGAGCCAACGACCAGAACTATGGAACGTTTACAACGGTTATAAGAGTAAGGGCGAGAGCGTTCGTGTCTTTCCGCTGTCCAGCTGGACGGAACTCGACATCTGGCAATACATCTACCGTGAGCAGATTCCGATTGTCCCGCTTTACTATGCAGCAGAACGCCCGGTGGTCGAGCGAGACGGGCTGATCATGATGGTCGACGATGATCGCCTCAAACTCTTTGACGGCGAGGAAGTGAAGATCAAAAAAGTCAGATTCCGCACCCTGGGTTGCTATCCGCTCACGGGCGCAGTTGAAAGCGAGGCCGATGATCTGGCGTCTATAGTCCTCGAGTTACTCCAAAGTAAAACCAGCGAACGCCAGGGAAGGGCGATTGATTCAGACTCCTCCGGTTCTATGGAGAAGAAAAAACAGGAGGGGTACTTCTAATGAACGCACCAGCAGAACTCACCGAAACTGAAGTACGTGTGGAAGAGTACCTGGCGCAACAAGCCAGCCTGGATCTGTTGCGATTTATCACCTGCGGTAGTGTTGACGATGGTAAGTCCACGCTGATTGGGCGGATGTTGTATGAAGCTCAACAGATCTTTGAAGATCAGGTCGCAACCCTTAAAAATGACTCGCGCAAGATGGGCACCCAGGGCGGTGACATCGACTTTGCGTTGTTATTGGATGGCCTCGCGGCAGAACGGGAGCAGGGCATCACCATCGATGTTGCTTACCGGTTTTTTCATACCGACCGGCGTAAATTTATCGTGGCGGATACGCCAGGGCATGAGCAGTACACTCGTAATATGGTAACGGGAGCATCTACTGCGGATGTCGCGGTCATTTTGCTCGATGCCTCGCAAGGCGTGCTGACGCAAACTCGCAGGCATTCATTTATTGCTTCGTTGCTCGGCATCAAGCATGTGGTGCTCGCCGTGAACAAAATGGATCTGGTGGACTTCAAGGAAGCTCGGTTTGAAGAGATCGTTGCCGAATATGAGACGTTCCGCGCGCAACTCCATTTTGTCTCAGTGACTGCCATCCCCTTAAGTGCTCTGAAAGGTGACAATGTGATTGAGCGCAGCCAAAAAACCGATTGGTATAAAGGTCCAACACTTTTAGGCTTTTTAGAAACCATCGAGACCCATCGCGAGAGTGAGCAACAATCTTTCCGCTTTCCTGTGCAGTGGGTGAATCGACCTAACTCAGACTTCCGCGGCTTCTCTGGGACGGTCGTCTCTGGTGATATCGCACCGGGCCAAGCTGTTCGAGCCTTGCCATCGGGTCAAATGGCCAACGTGGCGGAAGTTGTGCTGTATGACAAGAGTTTGCCCCGCGCCCTGACAGATCAGGCAGTGACGATTACATTAGACAGAGAGATCGACGTTTCTCGTGGTGATTTACTGGTGGCGGCGGATGACCCTTGTGAAGTCTCCGATCAGTTTGCCACGACCCTGGTCTGGATGGATCAGGAGGAGGGCTTTGTGGGCCGATCCTACTGGTTGCTGATTGGTGGTGTGCGCGTTAACGCCACCATCACCGACATCAAATATAAGTACAACATTAATACCTTCGAGCATATTTCCTCTCGCTCTTTTGAGTTAAACGAGATTGGTGAGGTGACGCTGAACCTGGATAAGCCCATTCCTTTTGAAGCTTATAAAGACTGCAAGCAGTTAGGCGCGTTCGTGCTAGTGGATCGCTACAGTCATGCAACGGTTGCCGCGGGCATGATCAACTTCGCGTTGCGTCGTGCTCAGAACGTGCACAAGCAGTCACTGGTGGTGGACAAGGCTGCCCGTGAACGCCTCAACGGTCATAAAGGCCGCGTGCTGTGGTTCACCGGTTTAAGTGGTTCTGGGAAATCAACCATCGCCAATGCGCTGGAGCAGGTTTTGCACAGCCAGGGTATCCGAACCTACATATTGGACGGCGACAACGTGCGTCACGGACTGAACAAAGACCTCGGCTTTACCGATGCCGATCGAGTTGAAAATATTCGCCGTATCGCCGAGGTGGCCAAGTTGATGGTGGATGCTGGTATCGTCGTGTTAACCGCGTTTATCTCACCTTTTAGATCCGAGCGTGATATGGCGCGCAGTATGTTTGAAGATGGCGATTTTTTTGAGGTCTACGTGGACACGCCGCTTGAGATTGCTGAGCAAAGAGACCCCAAAGGGCTTTACAAAAAAGCCAGACGCGGCGATCTACCGAACTTCACGGGCATCGATAGCGAGTATCAAGCGCCCTTCGCGGCAGAGTTAGAGCTAAACACCAACGATCAGTCCGTGGCCGAGTGTGTTGAACAGATTTTGAAATTCATATGAGCGGTGTGATTGAGAATATCAGCGACGCTGTAAAAGACAGCCATGCAGCCGCTAACGCAATAGCCAATCCAAGCAAAAAAGAATCCCATCTGCGGAGTATTCTGAAAGCATTTTCCTGGCGCATTATCGCGACCTTGACGACGGCTCTCATTGCTTACTTTGTGACCGGTGAGATTGTGACAGCGATTACGATTGGCGGTATTGAGTTCTTTTTGAAGATGGGGATTTACTACGTACATGAGCGGGTGTGGTTGTTGTGGTGATGTCTGCGCAGTGGCGACTGTTTTGGAACCAGGAAAATTGTATCTAGCTGGAGCAGATGATGAGTCCAGGAAATGTGGTCTGATGGATGAGTCGGTCAGCCACCAAAGGTTGGTTTCCGCGGGTTCCTTAATACCCGTCGTTTCGTAGATGGTACATGCTGTTCATCATATCCTGGGCGATTGGTAAGGCTATTTTAATATCACTAATTCTTGGGTGCGTTGTTATGCTGAGGTCTTATTTAGCCAGGGTGGAGCTTCTTCTCATCTTCCATCGACGCGCCAAACTGCATAACAATCGACAAGGAAATTGCCGGGTCACCGGTCGCCTTGTATAGAACGCTATGCAATCTTTCAATCCACTGATATGGATCAAGGTTAATGAATGAAACTTGGGTGACAATGAGTTCGTCAGTCAATTGATTATTTAGCAAGAGAGTTTAGAAATGTTGCAAAAGCATGACCTGGTTCATGAACTCCCTGAGTACCGTGAACAGATTCACACCTTGAAAATGTGCAATGCGCGTTTTGCCAAATTGTTTGAGCAATACCACGAAGTTGATCACGAGGTTCATCGCATCGAAACCGGCGCAGAGAACACCAGCGATAATCATCTCGAAGCGCGTAAAAAGGCCAGACTACATCTAAAAGATGAGTTGTTGTCGATGCTAAAGCAGTAGTGACATGACTGCCAGCGATGTGCCGGACCCGTTTATCCCTGACCTGTTCATATCCAGGGGCTTTTTAGGGGCTTTGCAGAGTAGGTAACCATTGAGTTTAGCATTAGTAGGTCGGATACCGTGTTAAACTCGATCAGGCGCGCCCAACCAACGCTGCAACTTCGCCGGCTGATGGGAATCTCCCTGTCTTATACTTCGAGTAAATAAGCTTCCCATCAAGAGTTACATCAAAGATGCCTTTACCTTCAGGATGCAAGACAATTTCTGCGTTGAATGACGCAAGCTCAGCAGACAGACTGTCCGCCTCGGGCTTATAGTTTCACTGCGCGCAGTATTGGATATCGATTTTCATGGCTGGCCTTTCGATGATCGGAGAATGACATGATGATAAACCCCGGTGAGCTAGAAGCCAAACCTCAACATCGGTGCATATTTTACGAGGAATACCGAGATCCAAGCTCGTTATTGCAGCGCCCTATATGAAGACGTATAAGTCAACTTCTCATTGAGCTCTCCTGTGAACTCGCCATCAAAGCCCCCAGAAAATACCTCTCAACCAGATAATGTGGCATCACAGCGGTTTCGTTTTGGTTGGACGACAGTACTACTGATTGCCCTGGGAGCAGCAGTGGCCCAGTCGTTTGGTCGCTTCAGTTATGGGTTATTACTGCCTGCTGTCCGTGATGACATGGGTATTTCAAATACTCTGGCGGGGATTGTTGGCGGGGCCAATGTTGGAGCGTACCTGCTAGGCACGATGTTTGTGGCCTGGGCGACGAGCCGATTTCGACTCCTATCAGTGCTGCGCCTTGGTCTTGTGCTGGCAATTCTGGGATTACTGTTTGCGGGTCTGGCAGATTCTCCTTTGATGTTGGCAATGGCGCTGTTTGTTGCGGGCATTGGCGGTGCTTGTGTTTGGATCCCGGCGCCGATTATCGCATCGCATGCCTTACCCGCAGCACGCCGTGGTCTTGCTGTGGGACTAGTAGGTTCTGGCATAGGGCTTGGCGTGGCTTTCGTGAGCGTGCTGAGTGGCTCGTTGCGATCAAGCATGGGTGATCAGGCATGGTCTAGCGTGTACCAGGTTCAGGCGAGTATCGGTCTTGTCGTGCTAGTCGCAATTCTGATCGTGGTTCGTCACGAACAGGCAACGCCTTCGGGTGGCGCTGGGTTCGGTGGTTTTGGTGCGCTCAAACGGATGCAAGGGTGGGTGCCTATGATCTGCGCGTATTCAACCTTTGGGTTTATGTATCTGTTGGTGCTTGGCTTCTTAACCACCAGGCTCGAAGACGATAGCGCCTGGAGCAGCGGCGACGCTGCATTCGCCTTTACACTGATGGGTTTCGCAATGATCTTCGGCGGTCCATTACTGATTACCGTTGCCCAGAGAATTGGCTCTCGTTGGGCCACGGTTATCGCATTCAGCCTCTGGCCTGTTTTTATTGGTGTGGTTCTAACCGGGATTCCAACGCCAACACTCTTCGCCTGTATCGGGCTGGGTTTTCTGTTTGGCGGGATTCCGTCGCTGATGACCTTATACGTGGTGGAGAACACCAGGGCTGAGGATTTCGGGCCGAGTTTTTCTGCAGCCACGCTAGCGTTTGGCGTGGCTCAAACTATTTCACCGCCCATTGGCGGATTTATCGCCGACGTGAGCGGCTCGTTCGCCCTGGTATTCCTGTTGGCGAGCGTGATGGGTATTGTTGGGTTGATTGCCGCATTGCAAATGCCGAAACATGAATGGGCTTAGGCAATTCAACCTATTCGCGCCTCAGTCTGGCACGGCTAAATTGATCAAGTCTGAAATCAGCTTTTCTTGATCTTCAATGCCTGCTTCAACATCAAAGCCCATCAGCCCGTTGCTAATCAACATGGCGCAACCGAACGGTACTGACGTTGTAAAGGGTGTGAGTAGCGAAAGATTGGTGCCTGGACAGCGGCCTGCCACTTGCGCGGCTGATTCAATGACGATATGAAGGGCTGTTTGCGATGCCTTGTCAAAAGATAATGCTGCTTATCCTTGAAGTCCTAGTCCGAACAGGTAAGTCGTATATCATGTTAGATGCTCTGGTCTACAACGTGATTTATCTGGGCGTACTTTTCACCATGGCCTGGACGGGTCATGCAATCGAAGCGGCGTTGCTGTGCTGGTTACCGAAGCAAATCACCATTACCTATATGAACTGCTACTTGAGTTGGATGCCCCACCAGCCGGCAGAGCATCAGGGTCGCTATAAGGACACGCTGCCGTTCAAAAGTATGCTGGGGAACATAGGCTCCATGGGCATGCAGTATCACGCAGTTCATCACTTGTATCCCCGTATTCCGCTTAGCCTGACGCCAGCAGCATTTCGCGAATTGAGACCTATCTTGATTCGTAAAGGCATGGATACCCGCGGGCTGTGACAGACTCATGATTATGGTTGTGTGTGGCGTAAGTGGCTGTGGTAAGTCCACTGTCGAGAAACTGTTGGCAGATAAGTTTGGCCGGATATTCCACGATGCCGACGATTTTCATGCCGAAGATAGCATTGAAAAAATGCGCCACGGCATTGGATATCACCGCCAGTCCCCAGGATATGTGTCAGAGCATCATCGAGCAGGTCAGCCTAAAAAAGGCTTAGCCAGTGGTTACATCGCGACGAACCAGACGATGGCGCCTGACAAATAGCCAAGCACTGTGCCTCGATCCCCAGAGCCGTTATTCAATTGCTCTTCAATGGCGGCCTCAGAATCTGCGCCATTCATCACCCGGGAGACAATCGGCCACTCAAAGACCGCAACGCTAATAGCTTTCGCAAATACCATGGCGAGGAGGGCGGCGCGGCCAGGGTTGTCGAGTGGCACAAAAAAGAACACCAGCAACACCAACCCCCAGTTAGCGACAGACCCACCTAGGCTTAGCGAAAGAAACTGATTGCGTGAGTTTTTCGCGTGGTTAAAACCAAACATAAAGATACCGCGAACGTCGGGCACGATCGGTGAGTAAGACTTTGCTAATCTCGCGCCGGCAAAGTGACCCCATTCATGAAAAATGCTGGATAGCCAGGCGCCGACGACCAGTGCAGTGATGACACTCAAGGTATTCGCTAAAAACAGTCCGGTGGCCAAGTACCAGCTATCGGCTGCGGCCCAGGCCAGAATGAGCGCAAGGGCCGCCAGGCCATGGCGGGTGCCTGCTTGTCTGAATCGTTGTCCGTCCGAGAGTTTGCGTACTTCTTCCATGGTGTTTCCCTATTGTCTACTTGAAGGTCTACTTAAAGACCTACTTGAGCTTTATAACATAGGAGCATGAATGGTTTGCAGGATGGCATCAAGATTTCAGCTAATTCTTTGGGTTGTGTTTCATTTGCGGTGCTGCGCAGTTAAAATTCGGGCTCCACATGACTGGCGACAAGACCGGCTGCAACCAGCGGTTAGATGGAAACAACCATCAGGAAGTGTGGAACGTTTAGATAAATGCCGTTCGCCTGGGCGCTCAACTTAACTCTTTTGGAGATAGCCCTGTGACAACTAATCTTGAATTCCTCGAACAAAATGATCCTGCCATATACGCTGCACTTAAAGGTGAGGAGCAACGACAGAAGTCCGGTATCGAACTGATTCCGTCTGAAAACTACACCTTTCCAGAAGTACTTGCGGCACTGGGCAGTGTCTTCACCAATAAATATTCCGAAGGCTATCCCGGTCGCCGTTACTATGGCGGTCAGGAATTTACCGACCAAATTGAGAATTTGGCGAGAGATCGCGCCAAGGAAGTCTTCCGTTGTGAACACGCCAACGTGCAACCTTTGTCTGGCTCGGCAATGAACCAGGCGGCGTATCTGGGTTTGTTAGAGCCTGGTGATACCATTCTGGCCATGGACCTGTCCCATGGTGGTCACTTGACGCACGGCGCGCCTGTTTCGCACATGGGCAAGCTGTTTAATTTTATTCGTTATGTGACCAACCCGGTGGATGGCTCCATCGACTTTGACAAAATCCGCGCAGACGCCATCAAGCACAAGCCGAAGATGATCCTGGCGGGTTACACTTCTTATCCAAGAGATATGGATTACGCGGCATTCAAGTCCATTGCCGATGAAGTTGGCGCCATTACCATGACGGACGCCTCGCACTTTGGCGGTCTGGTCGCCGGCGGTGCGATGCGAAATCCGTTTGATGATGGTTTCGATATTGTCACCACCACGACGCACAAAAGCCTACGTGGGCCTCGCGGTGGCATGATCTTGTGCAAGAAAGAATTTGCCAAGAGAATCGATAAGTCTGTGTTCCCTGGTTTGCAGGGTGGTCCGCACATGAACGCCGTGGCAGCTATTGCAATTACTTTGCTCAAGGCCCAAACCGACGAATTCAAGCAGTACGCCGAGCAGGTGTTGAAAAACTCCAAGACCCTCGCGCGTGTTTTGATGGACCGCCAAGCGTCACTGGTCACCGGTGGCACTGACAATCACATGATGGTCGTGAATACGGACATCAGTTACGGTCTGGATGGTCGTGTTGCTGAAGAGACACTGGATAAGGCCTCAATCACCACCAACAAACAGATTATCCCTGATGATCCAAACCCACCGCTTCGACCCAGTGGTATTCGTATCGGCACGCCTGCTGCAACCGCTCGAGGCATGGTTGAAAGTGATATGGAGCAGCTTGGCGATTGGATTGTCGATTGCTTAACCCACCATGATGATGAGGCAAAGCTAAAGTCAATCAAGGCGGATGTTGAAGCTTTCTGCGAAAGTTTTCCTGTGCCTGGCTTGGATTAGAGGGTTTGCAGTAGAAGGCTTGGACTTGCCGATGCATTTACTGCGCTAGAGGCAGGCCTGAACAAAATCTTTAACGATTCGGGCCGCTTCTTTGTAGACATCATCTGTAGATTGCCGCGTACGCTTGAGAATCTTGAAGCTATGGTCCGCGGTTTCGATCTCATACAGCGTTGCGTTAGGTAACGATTGTACAATAGGTGCAAGTAGTTCCATCTCTGCGAGTGTGTCCCGGCTGCCGGAAACAAATAGCTGTGGTATTTGAATGTCTATGAGGTGTGTCGCGCGTTTTGTATCGGGTTTTTTGCTGGGATGTAGCGGAAAGGAGAAGTAAACAATACCCGCTATTTCAGGTCGTTTTTCAGCAGCAAAGTGCGAACTCATACGGCCACCAAATGAATGACCACAAAGGAACGTGGGCAACCCTTTTGGTGATTCTGATGGTAAGTTTGCCGAAAGCGCTAACGCATTTTCAATGGTGTCGAGGCAAATTGGCAGGTTGTCGACTCGACCACCGCCGGCTTCCATAAAGGGAAAGTGATAACGTAGTGTTTCGATCCCGTTGTCCGCCAGCGTATCCGCCAGACTCTGCATATGCGCATGGGACATATTGGCGCCGGCGCCGTGGCCCATCACGAATCTTGCAATAGGGTTTTGCGCGGTTTGATGGATAGCGCTGACGGTGCCTTTGGTCTTGCTGGCCAAAAATGTGTATTGCTTCATGGCTGGCATTCTACGATGTGACAAGGGTTACGTCAGGGCTTAAGTCCGCTGACCGCGCCTTTTTAAATCTCAGCCGAGAGATAAATCGCGGATTGTAATTTGTCGGTCACCTCTCTGATCCGTGCCACAGCATTTATATCTTTGGTTGCTGCTAGAACCGCCAGGGCGCCAGCAGGGTGCGGACTAATATAGCCACGCCAGAGTTTGTCATCTACCGTGTACATTTTGCTGGGTGAGTGTTCTGGCAACAACATAACGGTGTATTGATCATCGCCATCCTTAATGACCAGGTGCGCAGCACTTTCTCCATCGATGGGGCAAATCGCAGCGTACACGACGTTGTCTATTGACGCCGTTAGCTGCAGTTGCGCCATCATGACCTCCAGGTCTTGGTTGCTGATGGGTTGATGGTCACCACCAGAGAACTCATGGGATTGGTGATTGGCATGTACGAGTAGGGCTTCAGCACTGTCATGGGTTTCTTCGATCGTCAGTAACGTGGCGCCAAAAATTGCTGCTGCCAGAAAAGAGGCCGCCATTGCAAATTGAACCCACCGGGTCTGAAAGCGCGGTGATTGTTTGAGCGACTGGTTCAGCAATATTCTGGCCGCAAGGCCTTCAGGCACGTCTATGGAGAGCGCTTTTTCTATATCACTATCCAGATCAAGGATTTCCTGTTTGAAACGCGTGCACTGGGCACAGGTCTCTAGATGGGCCTCCGCGTCGCTCGGCTTCGCAGAAGGCTCCGTTAAAATTAGATGTCGAAATTCAATGCAATTCATCTATGGATAACTGCTCCTCTTCACCTTCCAAAAACTTCCTGAGTTTTTGTCGGGCTCTATGTAATCGAGTGGCGACCGTATTGCGAGGTATATCAAACATCGCGGCAATTTCTTCCAGGTTGTAGCCTTCTATTACCTGCAAGACCAAGGGCTCTCGATATTTAGCGGGCAACTTATGCATCGCATTGCGAAGCGCTAGCACTTCTGGCCGGGTATCGAAATCCTGGCGTTCACTGCTGATGGTGTCCATTTCAACGTCTGAGTATTGAAATTGCTTACGCTCGAATCGTCGGGCGTTTTCGCGACGCAAAATCGTGGTTAGCCAACTTTTGGCTGAACCCTCTTCTTTTAGTGAGTCCAGAAACCGCCAGGCTCGCAGAAACGTCTCCTGAACCAGGTCTTCTGAGGTAGCTTTCTCACCGCAGAGCCAATAAGCGTAACGGTACAGCCAACCGCTATAGGCCTTCACCAGGTTTTCGTACTGGGCTTGTTTTCGTTGCATGTCCATATGACCAGAGTCACTGCTATTTTCTTTCATAACCCTTGTGACAATTCGCTGATGTAATCGTTACAGACTGACTTGAGAAAACCTGGTCACCAATCGTTGTCCGGTGCTTCAGGGGAAACCCGGGGGTAATCGGTAACAAGCGCTAGGCGATAAGCTTCTGACTAAACTGCACAAACCCGATCATCATGTTGGCTGCGCGCTCATTCATGCTCTCGTCTGAGAAACGACCCGTCTCGTCAAAGGCATTAAAGGCGGCAGGGACGGTTAGCGGAAATGGACTTACATAAGCGCCAATGCCAGACAGCATGGTTTTTAGATGATTGGCAGCCCGGCCACCGCCACCAGGACCCGGAGACGCACCGGCGATAAAAATGGGCTTATTCATAAAGCAGTTGAGATCAACGGAAGCCCTAGAGGATCGTGTGCACCAATCGATTGCGTTAATAAGCACGGGCGGCATAAAGCCGTTGTATTCCGGGCAGGCAATGATTAATCCGCCGGCATCAGCCAATTTCACTTTCAACCTGATAGCAGCCTCTGGAAGGCCCGACTCAGACTCAAGATCGCCGTTATAGAGGGGCATATCGAAGTCGCCCAGATTGATGGTCTCGACGGATTCGCCAAGTGCTTCAATTTGAGTCGCGAGTAGGGTGGCGACCTTTTGGTTAAACGAGTCCTGGCGGGTGCTACCAGAGAATGCAACGAATGAAGTCATAGTCGGTTGAAATCCAATCTGTAAGAAGGGACGGTATACAGTTTCGACGCCGTCTGTTCAAGTTGGGCCTTTAAGTTGGCTCTGCCGATGTTGTGCCGAAGATGCTCCAGTTTAGGCTGCATGAACCCATCGAAACGAGTGGCGATGACTTGATTTTCTTTGCCACACGCGTCGTTAGCGGATCGAGATGCTGCAGGACAGCCTGATTTTCAATGTTTACCGTGCCACAATGACGCAGAATTCGCCCGCTCCATATCCCTTTATAAGCCAATCCCATGGTCACTGGTTTCCATGGTTGTAAAGGGTAGTATTGCTGCTCTGGCATTTCTGGGAATGTATCTGCTACCAGCATCAACCCGTCCAGAACGAATGACAATAGCAGTACCAAATATGCAGCACTTTTATGCAGCACCTTTTAAGACGCACCTATAAGAATTGAGGACAACAACTTATGATGGACCTAGATATCCCAGAACGATTGATTCCCATTCGGGACAAGATTGATCAATTTGTTCGTACCCATATTGACCCGGTTTCCCAAGAATATCACGACAACATCGATATCGGTGATCGATGGGTGTTAAATGATCGTCAGCTTGAAATCATGGATGGCCTGAAAGATAAAGCTCGCGAGGCTGGATTGTGGAACTTCTTCCTGCCAGAAAGTCAGGGCGGTGCGGGAGTTTCTAACCTTGAATACGCTCACCTAGCAGAAGTCATGGCGCGCAACCACATGGCGTCCGAGATTTTTAACTGTGCTGCGCCTGATACCGGCAACATGGAAGTCCTCGAGCGATATGGCTCAGAGGCACAAAAGAAAGAATGGTTGGCACCACTGCTAGAGGGTAAGATTCGTTCAGCCTTCGCCATGACCGAGCCTGGTGTAGCCTCTTCTGATGCCACCAATATTGCCACATCCGCTGTACTAGATGGCGATGAATGGCTGATTAACGGTGAGAAGCACTACATCTCTGGTGCCGGTGATTCACGTTGCAAAATCATGATTACCATGGTTGTCACGAATCCTGATGCACCCAAGCATCTGCGCCAGTCGCAGATTCTGGTACCAATCGCTGCAGAAGGCGTCAAGATCATTCGCCCGATGTATGTATTTGGTAAAGACGATGCGCCGCATGGTCATATGCATATTAGTTTTACCAATGTTCGTGTACCAAAAGAAAACATCATTCTCGGTGAAGGTCGCGGCTTTGAAATTTCTCAGGGTCGGCTTGGACCAGGACGTATTCACCATTGTATGCGTTCTATTGGTGTTGCCGAACGTGCACTCGAGTTGATGTGCACTCGTGCGTTATCAAGAACAGCGTTCGGTAAGCCTCTGGCAGAATTGGGCGGCAACTATGACATTATTGCTAACAGCAGAATCGAAATTGATATGTGCCGTTTAGCGGTACTGAAGGCAGCCTATATGATGGATACCATCGGTAACAAAGAGGCGCGTAAGTACATCTCTGCTATTAAAGTCTCAGTACCCAATATGACTCTAAAAGTGATTGATGCCGCGATCCAAATGTTCGGCGCAACCGGCATATCTCAAGATACCCCTCTTGCAGCGATGTGGACTGGCCAGCGAACCTTACGTCTGGCTGACGGGCCCGACGAAGTGCATCGTCGAGTGATTGCCCGCGAAGAGCTGAAGAAGTACCAATAGCTCGAACTGGAAGTCAAGCAAGGGGCCTAAATGGCCCCTTTTTTATGGCTGGAGGAAAGAGGTAGAAACTTACAAATTCCAACAACTTAATCTATACCAAAACGGTACTATAGGGTCAGATCTTGAATGTATGTATCAGAATGTTGCCTTTAGCTGTCGGAATCGCTTAAATAGGCAGCACAAACGGGGAAATTGTGTTGACTCGATTCTTAGTAAGTTTTGTACTACTGGTGATGGCCAGTCAGACGTTGGCCGCGAGAGCGCCTGCTTCTGCACCTGTTTCTGCATCCCCAATTCAATCGCAACTGAACGTTTTTTATGGTTCCGATGCCAGTGGGCCCGATCATGAGCTACAAACTCTGGATGTCTATTGGCCAGCTAGCGCTAAAAAAGGTTTAGAAAAGCGCCCGGTCATCATCTATCTGCACGGCGGCGGCTGGGCCTTTGGTGACAAATCTGGCATCAACAACAAAGCAGATTATTTTGTTCCTAATGGGTTTGCGCTGGTCAGCATCAATTATCGTTTACGCTGGGACTACCAGTTATTTGATCAGCTAGAAGACGTTGTGGCAGCCATACTCTGGGTGCGTAAGAACGCTAAAAGTTACGGGTTCGACGAGTCGCGACTCGTGTTGATGGGGCATGAATCGGGTGGGCATCTGGCATCATTGATTGGCACAGATGGGCGCTACCTCAAAGGCCAGGGGCTCTCACTAAAAGATATTAAGGCCGTTGTCGCGATCGATAGCCTTAGCTATGACATTCCTCGAGTCCATAAAGAACTTGGCTCTTTTGTACAGCGGCGTCAACATCGTTTAGTGTTTGGCGACGAAGTCTCAGTGCAGTTGCAGGCTTCACCGATCTACCATGTTGAAAAGGATAAGCAAATACCGAGTTTTGCGCTGCTGTATGCGCCTAATAACGAAGGTTCAACCTTGCAAGCCCAGGCATTCGCGAAAGCCTTGAATGACGCCAAAGTGAATGCACTCATGATTCCGGGTAACAGCGAAAGTAACTTGAGCATTGATGTAGAACTGGGCGCGCCAGGCGATGTACCCACCGGTGGCCTTATGGCCTTCCTGCGCGCTAGCACCTAGTGATCCGAAATTTTCTTCTCTTGGCTCTGCTGTTAACCGGGCTGGGTTCACCGCTATATGCGGCAGAGCGGTCTGCACTGATTGCCCGTCTGAATCAACTAGAGACAGTCCCCGCAGACCTGGTTTTCGGTATCAAAACCGCGCCAGCAGAAGCACTAGATCATTATGTCACGTGGCTGAATTGGCTTGAACGAGAACCTCAGAAGTTAGGCCGGGCGGCCTACTCTAATGAGCCTCTGGTCGCAGGGAGTCGTCGTTCAATCCAGGTTAGCTATCGAGTTGGCACGACCATTGAACCTGGCGGACGATTACTACTGGCGACTCACTGGCAAGACGGTATCATACTGCAGTCCTCTAATCCGCAAGCCGAAAACTACATTCGGTCGAGTCTAGAGGCCGGGCTTGCAACAGACCTGATGCCGATTGTGACTGAGCTTAAAGGTCCTTTTGGCGGCCTTGTGCATGGCCGTGCGGTGACGGCTTTCGAAGTTTCCGGTAGCGCTCTGGAAGTTGGTGAACAAGTCACGTTTGAACTTTCTAATGTAGTGCTGCCGGGAAAAGCAGGGCCATTTTTCTTACCCGTATTTTTTACGACTAGGACGAACCAGCAATGGTTTGCTGCGCCTCAGGTGGAACTGTCAGTAGGTCCCGGCCGACTGGCGACTATCGCAGTGATTGCGCCTTCGAGGTTGGGCCGTGCAGAGAGTGTTGCCGTTAAGGTCATCTTACAAGACCAGTTTGGTAATTCAGTTTCCAATTCGCTGGCCGACTCACTACCCACCTTAGATGTCATTGTCGATGGTCAATTCTCGCAGCAGCTAAAACCCGCGGGTGCCGTTTCATTGGTCGAGGGTATTCAATTTTCAGAGCCTGGTGCCCACTTTATCGAGGTACGTACCGGTGGCGGTGGCACCCGAGGACAATCCAACCCTATTGTTGTGCAGTCCGGCGGACGGCAGGTACTCTGGGCAGATTTGCGTTCCCTGGATTCGCAATCACACACCTTAGACTTCAGCCAGCCATCCATTCATGACAATCTCTTGCTGCCGCGACTTTGGCAAGGTTTGCCGCAGAACAGTCACTGGATCCGGGATGGTGGTTTGCGTGAAGGTGGTTCGCGTTTAGTTTTAGGTGGTTGGAACGGTAAAACCTACTGGCGTGATCTACCGAATGCGCCTCAGGTGGCTTTACCATTTGTACCTGTCGATATTCGTAGTGTGGATGCTTCGCGTTTGCAGTTGGTCGAGATCGTCAGCGGTGATTCGGTGTTTGAATGGTACGCCAATCGCTTTTTCCAGGCGGGTTTTCGTTTAGGCGTAACGGGCTCCGCTTCGAGCAGTTTGCCGCCAATTGGACCGAGCCCACGATCAGCACTCACAGCAGTGGTCGTGGATGAAGGCCAAGATATTTCCAGCGCACTTCGGCAACGAGCGACCTACGCCACGACAGGCAATCGCATGGTCTTATATGCCACGGTGAACGGTGGTCAGCCCGGCAGACGTATCGGCTCATCTAAAAGCCGCGCGGTCAGGGGCTGGGTTCAGGGCACTTCTGGTATTGAGCGAATTGAACTGATCAAAAATGGTGCGGTGATCAATACCCTCAATGTGGCAGGCGATCCGCAAAGCACGACCCTAAAGGTGAGCTTGCAGTCTTCATCCGAGCCATTTTTGGGGCAGCGGGACTTTCCCAGAAACGGTCGAGAATGGATTGGGTTTGTTAAGTTGAATCAAAGCACAATTGTAGACTTAGCGGCACCAGGTTTCCGCATTCCTGGCAGGCAAGCCATCGCCAAGAACGGTGCATCAAGGGCCGATTTTATTACCTGGACTCATGGCAGCACCAGTAGCTTTATCGTGACATTGGCGAGCCTGGCAGAGGATGAGGTGATCGAATTGAACCTAAAGCAGGGGCACGAGGACATCGATATTGAACCTTTGCTTCGTAAGGCATCACCGATACCCGCAAATCGACAAATGGTGCCTGCCTTCGACCTGACACAAGGCCCAGTGATTCGACAGGTGAAAGTGAACGGCTATCAGGATCAAATTCGTTTTGAGTTGATTAATCCTGACACGCCTGCCTATATGGAATTTAGCTTTTCGGATATAGCGCCTGCCGAGACCGAGGACTACTACTATGTCCGGGTTCATCAGATAGACGACCACGTTGCCTGGACTAGCCCTGTGTTTGTCGGCGGTTTTGATGCGCCCTAAAACTCTCCTAGTGGCATTACTGGCAGGTCTGCTGGGTTGTAGTCATCTTGCAACAGCCGCCAAACCCATCAGTTTCTGGGTATTGGAGAATGAACAAGCGAAGGTCTACCTGCTGGGTTCTATTCATGTGATGCGAGCGGATATGTACCCTCTACCAGCACCGGTAGAGTCAGCCTTTGTTGAGTCGGACCTGACCGTATTTGAAGTTGATATGCAGAACTCAACCGGTATTGCCGCGGATCGCTTGATGCAAGAGAAGGGGTTCTTCGCGGGACATGAGACTATTTATACGCAGCTTTCTGAAGAGACTCTAGGCCTGCTGAAAGCCTACTTTCTATCCAACAGCATCGATATTAGTCGATTTGAGCGGGTGCGACCCTGGATGTTATCGGTCAATATCGCGTTGATCGAGCTTCGTAAAATGGGTTTCGATGCTGCGATGGGGATCGACTTGCACTACCAGCAAAAGGCGCGGAAAGTGGGTAAGCCGGTTCTGGCGTTAGAAACCTTTGAGGAGCAAATTGAACTACTCAGTGGTGATTCACCGCGAGTCCAGGAAATTGGCTTGAAGCTAGCGCTGCAATATCGTGACGAGGCGCCTGAATTTATAGACGTCCTAATAAGGGCCTGGGCCACGGGTGATGCAGAAGCGATGTACGACGCATCTGCATCAGACTACGAACGGCATCCTGAGCTGGCGCTGCAATTTGAGCGATTGCTCGATCAACGCAATATAAAGATGGCAGAACACATTGGGCGATTCTTGGCGGAAACGGATAAGACCTACTTTGTCGTAATTGGCGCTTTGCACATGGGTGGTGAGAAGGGCTTGCTGAAACTTCTGGGAGAAAAGTACGACATTCGTCAGATCGTGTATTCATCAGAATGATGGGCTTGCCGAAGGGGGTCCGGTCTAGATAATATGCATAGCTTGGCCATGCGTTTGGCCTGTCGACCGCTACCGACAAAGTCTTCTGACAAACGGCGCTGATACAAGTTTTAGCTTTATTGACTAATACGTATTTCTTGCAAGCGGATCTTCTCAGGTATCTACCATGTATCACATTGCATTTGTCCAGTCCTGCTGGCACAAGGAAATTGTTGATCAATTCAAGCGTGGCTTTGCAGAAGCCATTGAGCCGCTGGTCGGCACAACCGTTCAGTTGGATTTATTTGAGGCGCCAGGTGTGGTCGAGATCCCTCTGCTGACAAAATTATTGGCCAATCAAGGGCGGTACGATGCCATCGCGGTATCAGGATTGATCGTTGATCATGGTATTTATCGTCACGAGTTTGTTGCTCAGTCTGTGATGGATAGCATCATGGCAGTCCAAATGGAGACCGAAGTGCCCGTTATTTACGGCATTCTGACGGCCCAAGACTTTATGAGCGAAGGACGAGAGAAGTTTTTCTTTGATCACTTTTTGATCAAGGGTGCTGAGGCGGCGAGAGCCTGCGCCATGACCCTCCAAAACTTGGAACAGATCAAAGGCGCAAAAACCCTAATCTCGCAAAAAAGTATCGGTATGTAATTAGTCCTTACTGAGTATTTCTGCAGCTTTGCGTTTCGCTTCAGCGACTTCTTCGGTCGGTTTTTCTGCCAGTGTTTTGCTATATGCGTCAGCGCTAGATTTGGCGGCGGACAGGGCCTCACTGGTGGAATCCTTTGCTGTCTCGAGAGCATCCTCGCTCGCTGAATCTTTTTCGTCTGTCATTGCGTCGATCATATCGTCTGTATTGTCGTTGACAGTTTCAATCACAGTCTCGGCTGCAGTTTCAGTGGCATCATCGATCGCTTTACCGGTCTGTTCAGCAGTGCCTTCGTTGTTGCCACAGCTGGCGAGCAACATTAGGATGGTCGCCATGGTAAAAGTTTTGCTCCAATTCATCTGAAAATCCTTCTAGCTATTTAAAAACCCAACATAACATAATGACTGAGGTCTCGCGGGAGGCGTCAATGGGAATGCGATGAAAGCTGTACTTTGTGAGAAATTAGGAAGTTATCGAGACCTTGTGGTGCGAGAAGTAGATGATCCACCTGCACCCGGACCTGGTGAAGTTAAAGTTGCCATCAAGGCACGTGGTCTTGCCTTCGGAGATCTGGTTCGCTTTGAGGGTAATTACCAAATTAAATCCACTCTGCCGTTTGTCGTGGGTGGAGAGGGCGCCGGGGTCATTGTTGAAGTGGGCCCAGCCGTCTCAGAATTTAAAGTTGACGATGCCGTATTATGCCCTGGTGGTTGCGTTGAATACGCCACAATGGGTGTGTCGCAGATCACGAAGGTCCCAGCGGGAATAGATCTAAATGTCGCGGCTTCATTTCGGAGCAATTACCTCACGGCTCTCTACGGATTGGAATTAGCGCGCATTCAGCCGGGCGAAACGTTGCTCGTGCACGGCGCTGGTGGTGGCGTGGGTTTGGCGGCCGTCGATCTAGGTAAGCTGATGGGGGCTCGCGTTATCGCCACAGCCTCTTCAGAACAAAAGCTGATGGTGGCCGCAAAATTGGGCGCTGATCATGGCATCAAGAACGATGACGGATTCAGAGAGCAGGTTAAGGCGTTAACGAATAATCTTGGCGCGGATGTCATCTATGATCCTGTCGGCGGTGATGTGTTCGATGAATCGATGCGCTCAATTGCGCCTTTTGGTAGAATCCTTATTGTCGGGTTTGCCGGCGGTCGGCCCGCTCTGGCGAAGACCAACCACTTGCTCGTCAAAGATGCCAGCGTCATTGGTTATACAGTGGGTGCACTGCAGAAATATAAGCCCAATCGTGTCAGTGAAATGAACCTGCAACTGCTGGATTGGCTGGGTCATGGCAGAATCAAACCATTTGTTTCTCATGTGTTACCGATGGAAGAGGTGGTTGCAGGTTATCAATTGATCGTTGACCGTGAAGTCATCGGTAAAGTTATTCTCTCCTCCGAAGCTGGAGCGTAAGGGCGGTTATCGCGCCGTCAGTAAATCCATGCTCTGATTGCTGCGGAGATAGTTGAAGGGGTCTTCGGGTTCACCGTTGTGGCGGATTTCGAAGTAGAGGCCGGCTGCATCTTCATCAAACAATTGGCCAATGTCACCGATCAGTTGACCGCGACGAATTGAATCGCCTTCAGCGACATAGTTAAATTGGTTGTTGGCGTAGATTGAAACGAGATCGTTGTCATGCTGTATGACGATTATGTTGCCATAGCCGCGGATTTCGTTGCCGCTGTAGATCACTTTACCGTCGTTAACGGCAACCACGGGATCACCAAATTCACCCTTGATGCTAATTCCCTGATGATGCGTGCGGTACTCAATGGCTTCCGGATCGACTATGCCAAAGTTGACAGGCCAGGCGAATTCTCCAAGATCTGCGATGGTGCTGTTTGCCCGGGCGAGGGAACTCAGTGTCTTGTCCAATGACACTCGTTGTGGCGGCTGAGCGAGTAATCTTGGGCTCGCTTCAAGCACCGCTACCGGTTCATCTCGGAGGAAAGATGCGTCTACTTCATCATAACCGAGGAAGGTTAAACCGGTTATCAACGCTGCGAACAGCGATGTCATAACGGCTTGTTTGGGCGTCGATAGCCAGTCGCGCTTTTTTTCATTTCTCTCAGTTCTCTCAGTCTTATTTTGTTCGCTTGGTTGTTTGAGTCTCTCCAGAGTTCTTTGCGTCTCGCGCATGGCTCGAGTTGAATCTTTAACCGCCGAATCCATTTGTAAAAGGGTTTGCTGGGTATCGGTATCGCGAGATTTGAGTGCCGTTATCATCTCTTCGAAGTTAGCTTCTCTGGTCTCTAGCCGTTGAATCCGTTGGAAGCAATTGTTGACTTCTTCCTGGCGGCTTTGCAAGGAGGCTTCTAGTGTCTGATTGTTGTGTTGCAGGTTATGGTTGCTGCTTTTTGTATCTTCGAGCGAACGTTTTAAGTCTTCGTTCACGGTGAACACTTCTTGCATCGAGCGGCCCATCGTCTCAACCATCTGTCTTAGCTGTTCGACACGATCATCCTGATCGATTTTTTCTTGCTGGCTTTCGTGGACCTTTAGCATTCTCTGATGTTGGCGCAAGTTGCCTTCAATGGATTTGACGCGTTGCTGCAGTTCTTGATGAGGCTGGTCATCAAGTGGAGTTTCTAGCAGCCGTTGAGTGTTTTCTAGCTGATGCTGAATCGTATCAAGTTCGTAATCCTGATTTTGGGTGCGTTTCTTTTGCTCGCTAATGTGTGTTCGCTGTTCTTGTTGAAACACTCCATGTTGTTCTTTAATAGCAGAGGTTTGGGTTTTGAGGGCGCGAATTTCCTCCATCAAAGATCGATTGAGATTGTTTAAATCACTGCCGAGATCCTGAATGGTTTCGCTTGTTTTGATAAGGCGCGCGTCGGTTTGTTCGCCGACAGATTGCAGACGCTGATCGACATCCTTCAATATTTCAGTGCTGATCGTTTCGAGTTGTTTTTCTGTTTTTGCCTGTAACTCATCGATACTGGTATCTAACTGGGTTTGCTTTTCGGCCAGGCTCTGACGCATATCGAGCTCAAGTTTGCGCATTTTCTCAACCTGGCCAGCGAGTCGCTCCTGTTCTAGCTGGTCGATTTCTTCAAGCCGGTTGTTGACGTCCGCCACGGTCGATTCAAGTTGGCGAGCCCGGGCCTCGAACTGCATCACTGAATCCCGGTACCGAGAAACGTCACCCTGGAAAGCATCTATGCGACGCTGGTACTGACCAATTAAATCAGCCTGTCCGGCTGTGTCTTCCTGGCAAAGAGCGACAGAGGAGGTGAGGTCTTGGAGTCTCTCCTGGCAGATATCAACGCTTTGTTGGAACCCGTTGATGCCATGCCGAAGCTGCAGAATATTATTGATCTCATCCTGTAACGTACGCGTTTCGTTCAATACCTGATTGGCTTCTAGATCGGTCTGTTCAACTTTTTTGCTGACGGACTCAAGGCCGCGCATGAACCCGTCGTTTATATCGCGTGAATTTGCAACTACTTGCTTCAATTCCTCTTGAGCGAGCTTAGCATCTGCATTGATCGTTTCAGTTTCCGTTGAGATGGCAGAGAGTGCTTCAATTTTCGTAATGGCTTCAGCAGTCACTGTTTCTGTTTGCTGGGTGGCTTTGATCAAATCGACTTTCACTGCGGCGATGACGTCGACTGCCTGATTAGCGGAACCGGCGGCGTCATTCGCATTGGATTCGGAGGACCGAACTTCATCTAGCAGACTTTTTAGTTCTTGCTGAATACTCTGTGCACCACTGATGAGAGATTCAGTTTGCTGGTTGTATTGTTTTGATTCCTCGATGGTGACGGTGGCTGCATGGATTAACTCGTTAGTTTGATCGTTTAGGTGGCGAGTTTCCTGGCCTAAGGTTTTGATCTTGGCCGTTGCACTATGACTTTCCTGATTTGAGTTTTTGGTCGACTCCAATTCGGTCTCAACCGTTTTACTGATATTCACCAGTGATGCACGTAGCGTCTGTAGTTCTGTCACCAGCGCGGCATTGTTGTCTCGGGTTTCAACAAAGCTCGCATGTATGCGTTGGGTTTCATCGTTGAGTTCGAGGCTGTGACTGTTAATTTCCTGAGACAGTGATTGTGTTTGCAGAGACTCAGACTGGATATTTAGAGATCGATGGTTGGCCTCTGCCGTCTCGCCGTGCAAACGTTCGCTCGCTTCATTCATCAAATTGGAGCGATCTTGCAATTCTCGTGTTTCCCGGAATAGTTTGCGGCTGACTGCATTCACTTCTTGAATAGCGCCGTCAATTTGGCCGATCGCCTTTTCTGAGCGGTCCACAAGCGCTTCTGTGGCTAAGTTGAGTTGCTTGGTGTCTGCATTCACATCGCGAGTCTCGCGATTCAGTTGCCGTGTTTCAGTGACAAATAGTTCGCCTTCATCAAGGTTTTGCTTTGCTCTACCAGAAAGTACCTGGAGCAGGTCATCGGCCTCCTGAATTCGTTCAGAGCCTTGGGTACTAAATAACGCCAGGTCGGCTGTTGTCTGCGCGACGAACCCTTCGGTGAGTTGATTCGCGCGACTTTCAAAAGCTATGAAACGTAATCGTGCGTCCTGGCCAAATTGTCCCAGGGTGGTGGATGCCTCGGCACGGGTATCATCGCTCAATCGATCAAGTTCATGGGTTGCTGTCTGGCGGAGTTCGTTGATTGAATTATCGAACTCGGTGAGTTGTTGCGTGAGTTTTGCTGAGTTCGCATCACTCGCGACGAGAATCTGTGTTTCTGTCTGGCTGAGACTGTCATCGATCTTACTTAACAGCGTACTCTCTTGATTCTGACCAATCTGGAGCAGGGTAGCCGTTTGCCTTGCCTGATGAGCTTCAATTTCTTCTCGGCTCTGGGTCAGCAAATCCGCTATCCGTTCCCTGGTCGTGTCATTTAGAGTTTCAAATTCCTGGCGACTCTCTTGCAGGTGTTGCTCGACGGCTTGTTGGGTTTCTAAGCTGTTTTTGGTTGCCGTGGTCGACGCTGCATTGAGTCCTTTTGATTGAGTGATGAGCGCTTTGGTTTGTTTAATTTGCTTTTTGCCAAGCGTCACAAGTTCTTTTGCTTCTGTGGTCGCATCTTGGACGTTCTGTTCGCTGACCTTTATCTCTTTGAGGCCCGCTTCGGTGCTGGCATTTAGCATCAGTGTGTTGTCGCCCATGGCGGCTAAGGTCGTCTTCAACTGGTCCAACTCTTCTTGAAGGACCTTGGATTTCTGGTTCAACGCGCGGGTAGTATCGGTTGTATCGGCGAGCGTTCGATTCAGTTTCAGACTCTCTGCTGTGGCCTTTAATGCTTCCTGATTGAGGCTTCGAGTACGTTGATTTAGTGCGTCAGTTGCCGTGTGCTGGGCACGCGTTAAGCCGGATAGGTAATTGGCTTCTTCGATGCGGCCCTGAGCTTCGGCCATGCCGTCACGGGTGGCTTTATTGATGGCCCGGCTCAAGGTCGTGGTGCGCAATGATTCCTTATTTATCTTGCGTCCTCTTTCTTGCAGCCGAAGTGCCTGACGATTAGAGCGATCTGTGGCGCTAAGCTTTTCTGCGCCAACCTCGTGCAGGCGCTCGGATCGTTCGTTCAGTTTGAGCGTATCCTGATTCAATTCCTCGGTGAATTTTTTAAGCCCAATGGCAACTTCATTGGCCCGATGAAACTCATTGTTGAGATGCAGCAAGTCCTTCATCTGGGAGTCCGGCATAGCTTCTATGCAGGTGCGATTCAGTTCTCGTTTCTCATTTAATTTCATGTAGGTTAGCTTGCGTTCAAGCCAGTAGACCCGGTACTCCATTGCCTTTTTAGACTTTGGCAGTTTTCTCTGCGTTTGATCCATGTCCTTACCTCAGTGCTGTCTGAAAGTTGGCACTCAGTGCTCATTCAGACGCCATTCCTTTGTCGCGCGTCCTATTAGGTATAGCCCAGATTTGAAATGCGTCAAATTATTGGATTTGATATTCGCAGCAAGCGTCAGTCGAATGGCAGTTGAATGCCTGTTGAATGGAGGGGAGCGGAACTCTATGCTGTCTCCTTTTAGCGAGTTGGTAGCCTTATGAAGTATTTACACACCATGGTTCGGGTGAACGATATCGATGCGTCCCTGGATTTCTACTGCGACAAATTGGGTTTAGAAGAATTAAGTCGCTACGAGAATGAGGGTGGTCGTTTTACCCTGGTGTTTCTTGCGGCGCCGGGTGATAGCGAGGCTCAGGTAGAACTGACCTATAACTGGGATAGCGATGCTCTGGGAGAGGGTAGTCGGAACTTTGGTCATCTCGCTTATGCGGTCGACGACATCTATGCCACCTGCCAACGTTTGCGCGATGGTGGTGTCACCATTAATCGACCACCCCGGGATGGTCATATGGCCTTCGTTCGTTCACCGGACAATATCTCGATTGAGCTGTTGCAACGGGGTGAATCGCTGAAACCAGCGGAACCCTGGGTCTCGATGGAGAATGTTGGCGCGTGGTAGCTGAGCTGATTTTGGTTCGACACGGGGAGATAGATGCCAATGTGCAGCGTCTCTGGTATGGCACGACGGACAGCGAACTAAACCAGACCGGTCTCCGTCAGGCCGCTGCCTTGGGTCAAAAAATACATGGTAAATACTCAAATATTACAAAGGTTTATAGCAGTCCGTTAAAACGAACTTTTAGCACTGCAGTAGCCCTTGCGGACGGTTTGCAGCAGGTCCCTGAGCGATGCCCAGACCTGATTGAATATGGTATGGGTGAATTTGAAGGGACGAGTTACCACGACCTGCATAATGTTCATGACTTTTTTACTCATATAGCCAATAGCCAGGACTATGCGATGCCGGGCGGTGAGTCGGTGAATGATGTTAGTCGGCGTATGAAACGTGCCTTTGACCGCGTGATTGCGGACCATTCAGGAGAGCGGGTGGCATTAGTCGGCCACGGTGCGGCGTTTGGGATTCTGCTGGCAACACTTCTGGATGGAAGGCCGTTTCCATTTTCTGATCGGCATCTCAGTAATACTGGCGTTGCACACCTTCGAGTGGGTGATTCTGTTGAGCTCATCAGCTTTGATGATACGGAACACTTGGACGAACTTCAGGACCAGCTTCAGGACCAGCTTTAGAAATCTACTTTTCCCGTTTACCTCAATGCATCACAGTGGTACAAACTCGATACTGCATTTCGCTTGTGTGCGGTAATTGATTCGAATAATAAAGAGAGGCGTTAAGACGTGGTAGATGCAGTCGACGAACGATCGGATCGCACCAATCAGGGCGTAGCTCTGAATATTGCAATGGGAATCGACCGGGATGAGATCCTCGGTGCTATGCAAGAACTGTTAGATCAGATGACGCGCCACCCAAGAGCACTGGGTGAAGTCTGGACCCAGGTGATGACTGATGTTGCTTCCATCACTATGGGCCTCAGCCCCCTGGATATAAGCAAAGATAGTCGCTTTTCCGATCCTGCCTGGGTCGAGAGCCCCATTTATAAACGCATTGGCCAATATTATATCGCGGTTGGGAACGCCATGGATCTATGGCTCGAGAAGAGTGAAATCGATGGCATGAGCGAAAAGCGTGCTCGATTTCTTATGGGGATACTGAAAGACCTGATCGCACCCGTAAACAACCTCTACAGCAACCCGACGGCTTTGAAGCTGCTGTTTGATAGCCGTGGCGACAGCCTGATTAAAGGGCTTAACAACTATCTAGATGACGTTCGGCATAATTACGGTTACCCCGCTGTCGCTGACCGCAATGCTTATGTGCTCGGCAAGGACGTCGCAGCGAGTAAAGGTGCTGTGGTGTATCGAAACGAGTTGTTGGAAGTGATTCAGTACGAACCCACCCAGCCTCAGGCGCATGAAATTCCTTTCCTGTTCGTGTTTAGCCAGGTCAATCGTTATTACCTGGGTGATCTGACCCCAGACCGAAGCCTATGTCAGGAACTATTGTCCGCTGGTATCACCGTATACGCCGTGAGCTGGCGCAACCCGACCGTCGAAAATCGTGATTGGGGTCTCGAAACCTATGCAGAAGGTGTTATTCAGGCGATTGAAGCGGCGAAAGAGATCAGTGGTCAGGACAAGATTAACGTGATGGGCTTTTGTGCGGGGGGCATCGCAACATCTGCGGCCGTTGGTTTGTTGAATGCCCGTGAAGAGGACTGGGTCAACAGCCATTCCGTATTCGCCAATATTCTCGATAATCGACCGGAAGACAGCGATTTTGGTCTGTTTGTTTCTGAGCGATCGGTTGAAATGCAGAAGGAAAGAGTCCGGCAAGCCGGCATTTTTGCCGAGAAAGAGGTATTCGAAATGTTCGCCTGGTTGACGCCGGAGGAAAGCGTCATGGCGTTTTTTCGAGATAACTACCTGCTTGGCAAAAACCCACCGATACATCCGCTGCTGTTCTGGTCAATGGACTACACCCGCGTTCCTGCTGGTCTGCAATGCGATTTCCTCGATTTAGCCTGGGACAACAAGATGGCTAAACGAGATTTGATGTTGGCGGGACGTCGGGTTGATCTGACCAAGATTACCTATGACACCTATATCATGGCTGGCAGCACGGATCACATCACGCCGTGGCGCGGCTGCTATCGTTCTGCAGCGCTATTTGGTGGTGATGTTGAGTTCGTTCTCACCAATCAGAATCACACCCAGACGATCAGCAACAAGCCCAATAAATACATGAAATTCTGGCGCGCGGATCATTTGCCAGAAACCGCTGACGATTGGGTGACAGCAGCAGAGGAGTTTACGGGCTCCTGGCGGGAGCACTGGATTGAATGGCTTAAAGCGCACTCGGGTGCCCTGGTCGATGCCAAACAGGACGGCGGCTCCGTCGAACATCCGCCATTGGACATTGCGCCGGGCCGCTATGTCTTTGAAAAATAAATGGAAAATCACTAAAATCAGGCGCCAGAGCACGACTATAAATCAATAATAACGTTCGAGGGGAACACCATGGCAACATATATTATGTTGAGCAATTTGACTGATGACGGCCGCAAGACGCTGAAAGAACGTCCCGAGCGTCTGAAAGAGGTCAACAAAGAAATAGAATCGATGGGTGCGAGAGTGACTGCCCAGTATGCCGTTATGGGTGGTTATGACTTTGTGAATATCATAGAAGCCCCGACTAATGAGGTGATGGCGAGATTGGCGGTCGAGCTGGGTTCTCGCGGCACGATTCAGATCACAACCTTACCGGCGATCGGTGTTGATGAATTTGTTGAAATTTTGGCGGGCACAGGAGCAGGGGGAGACTAACGGGGGAGCTAGAGGGTGCCCACCTATGTCCTGCTAAACAATCTGAGCGCCCAGGCGGAGCGCGATATTCTGCTGGAACCCGATAAGCTCCATGGTATCCGACGTGTACTCGAGGAGTATGAGGCTAATATTCTGCATGATTTTCACGTGCTGGGTCGATTTAACCATTGCACAATATTTGAGATATCGGATAACTTTCGTGCCCAAAAAGCGAGCTTGCGCCAGGAACTGACTCAAGCCAAAGACGCCGTGCTAATGCCGGCGATTGATATGCCTCTGTTTGAAAGCATGATTAAGCGGGAAATTCGCACCGAGGGACCGCATAAATGGCAGGTCGAGTGGTGGGCTAAGACCGCACGGCTTTCGTTTCGCTGGTATCAGTACTCTCGCTGGATGTGGAAGTATTGCAAACCTTTCGTTCGCACGGGCGTAGAAAACTTTAAAGGAGTCCCGGCACCCTGCGTTGTGGTGGGTAATCACACCAGCCACCTGGATGCCCTGGCGCTTTATCACGGCTTGCCGCAACGCATTAAGTGGAACATCTATTTTGGCGCTGCAGCGGACCGATGGTTCCTAAAAGATGGTGGTGGAAGGAAAGAATTAGCTTTAAAACCCTGGTATAACTCATTGATTGGCGGTAACTTTCCAATTAGGAGAGGCGGTGGATCTGCAACCCTGGATTATTCCAAGTGGTTACTTGATCGGGGCGCTAATCTCGCCATTTTCCCAGAAGGCACCCGATCCACCAGTAAGCGCATGTCTCGATTTAAGCATGGTGTGTCACTCCTGGCGTTAGAAAAAAAGGTACCCGTCGTGCCATGTTATCTGGTTGGCTTAAACAAACTTAGACCCAAAGGGGTTCGTGAAGTGTCTCCGGGCCCCGTTTCAGTGAACTATCAACCGCCGGTATATTTGCCCGAGGGCATCTCTGTTCCGGATGCGACGCAAATGATCTACAACTCACTCAATGTGGTGCACCAACGCGTACTGGAGCACGGTCCTCTAGCGGCCCGTTGGGACTGGACGCCACCCACCTGACCCATGACTCAGTTTTTGGTGACTGTATTCCCCGCTGTGTCCGCTCTGCAGCAGAGTCTTCAATTGATGAGCATAACGTTAAGTGACGCGCAAAAGCCCTGGTACTGGCGATCAAGCAGGAGCAGCAGGGCAAAGGCGGCGTTGATGCTTTGTTAAAGGAGTTTTCGTTCTCGACTGAAGAGGGCATCGTCCTCATGTGTTTGGCTGAAGCGTTGTTGCGGGTTCCGGACAATGAGACAGCAGATGATCTGATTCGGGACAAACTCATGTCGGGTAACTGGTCATCCCATTTTGGACAAAGCGATTCGCTATTCGTGAATGCCTCGTTCTGTCCGGAGGGCCATTTCTTCACGCCCACGCTGATCGAATTAGATAGCCTAAATCTGCTTGAACAATAAATGTTTGGCCCAATTGTGCACATTTTTCGGTGCAAGCGTTCTGAACTGGATCAAGTGATCGCCGAAATTAATGCTACTGGGTTTGGTTTAACTTTTGGCATGCACAGTCGTATCGCAGACTCTTGTGCAAGAATCGCGGGTGCAGTTTCAGCCCTGAGGATTCCGAGCTTGAGCCATTTAATGGCGACATCGCAGCGAGTATCTTTAAGAGATGGTCGAGTAGAAGTCATCAAGCGCGGGAATTCCAAATACGGCCACAGCTGAATAAACTGTCCGATACCACAGTAAAAGATTGTGGAGCCATTTGTGAGATTGCCAAGTGCTTGCTGACGGACGTCCATCTGCTGCCGGGTCCGACTGGTGAAGATGATCAGTTGTATTCCGAGGCAAAAGGGCTTGTCGCGATCCTGTCGCCGGATGATCCATTGATCTGGTAGTCACGCTTTATCGCGGCCCTGATCACCGGATATGTACCGGTGCTGGTGGATGCAGAGGCTAGACTTCGAAAAGTCTTTTCCGGATTGTCGGAGCAAGTTCTGTATGCCAACACCGGGCAACTCGCAGCGCTATTAGCCGACCCGTTAGTGCGTTTAGTATTGGGCGGTGAGGACGCTGTCGCGAGGTGGTGCTGCCAAGAGTTGTCAAGACGAGCTGGCGCCATTGTGTCTTAATGCAGCATCGTGGATCATCAACAGCTGATTCGGTTGTTACTCAATGAGAAAGTCATTTCAATTGATACGACCGCTGCAGGCGATAACGCCACATTGCTCAATGCTGCCGGTCGCGACGAAGGCCTTGAACCTGTTCACGGCAGGGAGCGCAAATAGGACTAATCAGGATTTAAGATGAAGCTATATCATTGTAAGGATTCCCGTTCGCTGCGTGCCTTGTGGACGTTGGAAGAAATGGGTCTATCCTATGAACTAGAAAATATGGCTTTTCCGCCAAGAGCTACCGTGCCGGGCTATCTCGACCTTAATCCAATGGGTACTGTGCCGACTCTGATTGATGGTGATACGACACTCACTGAATCTAGCGGGATTTGTCATTATCTGGTGGAGAAATATGGACCGACCGAACTCGCTGTCAGTAAAGACGAGGCGGCCTTTGGAGATTTTCTGAACTGGTTGTATCGTAGCGACGCGACGCTGACTTTTCCGCAAACACTGGTGCTGCGTTATACCCGTTTGGAGCCAGAAGAGCGCCGCGTGCCCCAGGTGGCTGAAGACTATTCCAAGTGGTACTTGTCACGTCTGCGCGCCGTCGAGCAGGCTCTGGAAGGCAAAACGTTTATCTGTGCCGATCGTTTTACCGTCGCGGATATTGCAGTGGGCTATGCACTGTTTCTGGGGACAACACTGGGATTAGACGAACGATACAAACCAAACTGCCAGCGTTACCTGGCGGAACTGATGGAGCGCCCTGCCTTTTTTAGGGCCAGAGCTCTCTAGGCAGGGCACTCTAAACAGGCTTAGCGACTACCTTGGCCATCGTCAATTTTGATGACGGTACCTGTCACGCACTCTGATGCCGGTGACACCAGAAATAGCAGGGTGCTGTCCATCTGAGCGGGGTCACAAATCCGCCCTCGGGGGAACATCTTGCTGATATCGCCCATGCGTTCGAGCATGCCGTCCATCATCTCTGAGGAAAATGCCCCCGGGGCGATACAGTTAACATTAATATGAAAGCGCGACCACTCTACCGCCAGAGCTTCGGTCATGCGGACAACGGCAGCTTTGGTCAGGGAGTAGAGTGACGAAGCTGACTGGCTAGTGGTCGTGAATGCAGCGACCGATGCGATATTGACCATTCTGCCCTTAATCTTATTTGCCACCATCCGCTTGCCAATTTCCAGTGATAGAAACCAGGGACCCGTAAGATTGGTATCAAAGACGTTATCGATCAGTTCGTCGGACATTTTGATCGCCCATTGCGCATCAGGGATGCCTGCATTGTTGACGAGAATGGTAATGGGGCCGAATTCATCTTCGGCCTTAGCGACAGCGGCTCTGATGTCTTCACGATTGGTCATGTCCATGGCAATGGCGAAAGCTTTGCCACCCGCAGCAGTGATCTCTGCGACAAGCTCATCTAGCCTTTCTACCCGGCGACCCGTTACCACGACACTTGCACCGCAGTTTGCCAGCACCTTTGCGAAACGTTTGCCCAGGCCTGAGGTTGTACCCGTGATAAAAGCCACATCACCCGTCAGGTCATTGGAAGCATAGGGCATTGGAAAATCAGTCATTCTTGTTAACCTTTTTAAAGTTTTAGAGGTTGAGTTTTAAGTTTGATCGAGCAGCGCTTTTGAAGAAGCGCTATTCAAGGCGAGCCATTCAATGCGAGCTATGCGAACTCACGTTCCACCCGAGTCAGCCAGTAGTCAGAATCGAATGTGTTGTCACCCAGCAAGTAGCGCCAGAAGCGAACCCGGTTCATTAACTCCAGTCGCCCGGTATCCGCCTCAAACCAGGGTTCGGGTTTCATCAGGGTCTGGTGAATCTGATCGCCGGGATCGTTGCCCGTCCAGAATATGGGTCGCTGCTCAAAATGCTCGTTACCCAGATCGGAACTGTCCCAGAGCCGGACCTGGCGTTCGCCCGGATTCAGGCGAATCTTGAACATATAGCGCATTTCTTCCGATTGATTGAGTCCTCCGCCATGCCAGATCCCCATGTGGAGAAAGAGCATGGTGCCAGCAGGGCACACCATCCGTTGTTGGCCGACAATATTTTGATATCGTGCAATGGCGGCCTCACTGACAATTCTTAAATGGGACCCGGGGAGGAACCGGGTACCGCCCATGTCTACCGTTACCGCATGGGGGAAATACATCATCTGGACATCGAATGCCTGGCGGGTATCTATGGTTGAATCCTGATGGTAGTGCTGAGATTTTTGCTGGCTCCCGGCGTAGAACTGGGGAGGAAAGGTGATGTGCAAGAAGTGGTGATCAAATATAGGTTCCGCACCGACGAGACTTTGAATCGCGCCATCGACCAATGGCAGTTTTAGAATTTCGCTGATCGCGGATTCATTCGAGTAGGCGTCATGAAGCCTGGTGCCGGGTCGAATCACCGGTATGGCGCTACCGGCCATCACCTTACCATAGTGCTCCATGGGGTTATTAATTTCTGCCAGTGGCTCATGTCCCACTTCCTTTAGAAATTTCGCGTTCAGTGATTCGGGTACAACATTGTCGAAGCGCAAAAATCCCCGGGCAGCGAATTCTGCCATCTGTTGTGATGATAGCCTGAGCAGGTCTGTAGAACGTTCATTTGTCACAGGATCAGGTCCTCGGGGCAAAGCTCGACCATTTTTTCAAAGAAAAACTCATACTTCAAATAGTCGGTTCGGTATTCATTACCCGGTATGTGAGTGGTTAAGGGATTGGCTTGAATTAAGCGCCAGCCATCTTGCAGAGCGTGAAGACCGGTTTTGTAAGGGGGCGTATCGTTGTCGCCGGCCATGTGAAACTCACGGCCGGTACCATCATAATTCGCCCAGCCAACGACCTGAGTATCCAGAGCGGAGGTCGCGAGGTACAGTACCAGAACTTGTTGACGTACGGTCATAATCAGAACTGCCATTCAGTAGCATTCAGGATGCCATTAACCGGGCTCGGATTCAGCTCCAATTTCGGCCCTGAGCAAGCCACGAAAAGCTTTTTGTGCAGAGCTTTCACCCTGAACGACTTCATATACTTCCCTTGCGATTGGCATCTCCACGCCGTACTGATCGGCTAAAGATATGACCGCCGGTGCGCTCTTGACGCCTTCGGCGACCATGAACATTTCATCAATAATTTCAGTGATGGTTCGGCCTTTACCCAACTCAACGCCGACGCTGCGATTTCGACTCTGAGGGCTGGTACAGGTGGCAACAAGGTCACCAAGACCTGCTAGGCCCGCAAAGGTTTGAGCTTCGCCGCCCATCGCCACGCCCAGTCGAGTGATCTCGGCAAGCCCGCGGGTGATGACCGCGGAGCGGGTGTTATCGCCCGCTCCCTGGCCGTCGCCCATGCCCGTCGCGATGGCGATAATATTCTTCAAAACGCCGCCCAGTTCGCAGCCAATTACATCGTGGTTGGTGTAGACCCGAAACAGCCCACTGTGAAACAGTTTCTGTAATTGTTTTACGACCACCTGGTCTTTCATGGCGATGACGCTGGCGGCCGCAGAGCCCGCCATAATTTCTCGCGCTAGATTAGGACCGGTTAGCACCCCTCGCGGGTTAGCGGGACAGACTTCATCAATTATCTCGGTCATCCGTTTCTGTGTCGATAACTCGAGTCCTTTGCTCAAGCTGATGATGGGTACCCAGGGTCGAATGTAAGGTTTAATTTCTTCTAATACGGCTCGAAAACTCTGGCTAGGGATGCCCATAATAATGACATCTTTGTCGGCGACTGCGGCTTCGATATCGTGCGTCGCGATGATGCTTTCGGGTAGTCGAGCACCGGGTAAATAGCGGCTGTTGGTATGATCTGTATTGATCTCTCGTACGGCCCCCGCGTTGCGAGCCCACATGGTAATAGGGGCGTTTCGAGCGACCAGCGCCGCCACGGTAGTACCCCAGCTACCGCCGCCTAGCAAGCCAACCTTCAGATCCATTTTTTGTGGCATATGATCAAAGCCTATTGGTTGTTGTTCTTTTTTCTATTACTTACAACAGGAGTTTACCTGTGCAGCATGGTTCATGGTAGGTATGCTTAGTGCGCCAGTTTAAGTGCTCCGGGAGCCAGATGAGTCAGTCCAATTGTCTATCAGATATCGAGCTCAGCACCTATCAAAGTGAGGGGTTTCTGATTCGCGAGTCGGTCTTTAGCCTTGTGGAACTTGAATCGTTTCGAATCGCCGCCGAACGCGCCTGCGAAGCCGCACGCAATCAATCCACCCAGGGTAAAACCTATATTTTGGATAACAAGCGCTTCGTTGATATTGGGTATCTCACGGTTCAGTTCGAACATCAGCTCGATACGGACTTGGTGAGAGTAATCGAGCCTGTTAACGAACTGGAGGCGCAGTTTGATCGGCTAATAGACGATTCCCGGTTGGTCGCGCCGATGCAATCGATCCTGGCGTCAGAGGCATTGTCATTGTGGACAGCGAAACTCAATCTGAAACCTGCCCAGTTGGGTTCCGGGTTTGGTTGGCATCAGGATTCTCCCTACTGGGTACACGATAGCGACCACGTGGACTGCTTGCCCAATGTCATGGTGACCTTTGATGACGCTAATTTGCACAATGGTTGCTTGCAGGTGATTAGACGCAGTCATCAGGCAGGTTGTTTGCCGGGTACGGATGACGGGTCGCAACTAGGCGGATTCTTTACGGATCAGAACTGCTATAGCGAACAAGACGCAGTGGCAATGGAGGTCCCGGCGGGTTCATTGATCTTCTTTTCTCCCCATGCCATTCATGGCTCTGGTCCAAATCGATCCGACCTGGACCGTCGGGCCGTTATCGTGACCTATCAACCGGCAAACTTCCCTGCTCTAAAGTCGGGCCAGGTGCGCAACATAAGGACTTCTGCAAATGTTTAAAGACATTCGCGTGGTGAGCTTTGATGCGGACGACACGCTGTGGCACAACGAGCAGTATTTTCTCGATGCCCAGGAAAACTTCTGGCTATTGATGGAAGACTTTCTGCCGGCGCATTCTTCTGCACAGGAATTAATGAAGACAGAGGTCCAAAATATTCAACTCTACGGTTATGGCATCAAGGCCTTTATTTTGTCGATGATAGAGGCGGCTATTCGTATTTCAGATGGACGGATTAGCAGCCGCGGTATCGAAACTATCATTGGCTATGGCAAACAGATGCTGGATAAGCCTGTAGAACTCATCGATGGTGTTGAAGCCGTACTGCAGGCATTGGATGGACACTATCGACTGGTAATGACCACAAAGGGGGATCTGCTGGATCAAGAACGCAAATTGATCAAGTCAGGGCTATCGGATTACTTTCATCATATCGAGATTGTTTCCGATAAAAACGAGTCAGAATATCGAAAACTGATTCGCCACCTGGATGTAGAGCCCGCACAATTTCTAATGATTGGAAATTCCCTACGGTCGGACATCTTGCCGGTCTTGAATGTAGGTGGGCACGGCATTCACGTTCCTTATCACACCACCTGGACCCACGAGCAAATTGATCACGAAATTGTTCATGATCAATTTCATGAACTGACTCGTATAACTGAGTTGGTGGGTCTTTTAGCAAAGTCTTAAAATCAAAGCTTTAAAGTCAAAGCACTGCAAGGCGGAAATGGGCTTATGCTGAGATTTGAGTTGTTTTGAATTAGTTTTCGAATGAGGGGAATCATGAAAATTTCAGTCAACGGTCAAGCGCATGAAGTCGATGTTGCGCCGGATACACCACTCCTATGGGTTGTACGTGAAAAGCTCGGTTTGACTGGCACGAAGTTCGGCTGTGGCATCGCCCAGTGTGGCGCTTGCACCATGCATGTTAATGGCTCGCCAACTCGAACCTGCATGCTCCCAGTAGCGGCGGTCGCCGGAGCAGAAATCACCACCATTGAAGGCATCGGCACTGAAGCCGGGCTGCACACGGTTCAAGAAGCCTGGATTGCAGAGCAGGTCCCGCAGTGTGGTTACTGCCAGTCAGGCCAAATCATGTCTGCTGTTGCCTTATTAGATTCCAATCCAAATCCGACCGACGACGATATTAACCAGGCGATGTCCGGCAATGTCTGTCGCTGCGGCATGTATTCCCGAATTCGCAGCGCCATTAAGCGTGCGGCAAGCGGCGATGTGGCTATTTACGATCCAAAAGCCAATCAGACACCATCGGAGGTCAATCATGGGTAAGTGGACCAGGCGCGGATTTATTACTGCTGGCGTTGTGGGCGGTGTAGCGCTCGTTGTGGGTGTGGCCATTCGACCCGGCAATCAGAACAGTAAAGTTGCTAAATATGTCTCCGGTGATGGCGAGTCTCTAGTCAATATCTGGGTTAAAATTGATGAGAGCAATCACGTCACTGCGATTGTCCCGCACTCCGAGATGGGCCAGGGTGCTCAAACGGTGCTGGCCCAGATGCTGGCCGACGAACTCGATGCTAAATGGGAGGACGTGAGCTTTATCGAAGCGCCTGCTGAAGATGCCTATGCGAACTACCCGCTTGGCAAGGGCTTTATCTTAGGTGAAACCAGATTACCCGAGGTTCTTGTAGGTTCCGTTGATGGGCTGTTCCAAACCGTCGCGAATGCCCTGCATTTGCAGATGACTGGTGGCAGTTATAGCATTCGAGGAACTGGTGTATACGGTATGCGTGTGGCGGGTGCTGCTGCCCGGGAAATGTTGTTAGAAGCCGCAGCAGCAGAATGGTCAGTTCCTGTCGCTAGCCTGACGGCCAGTGAAGGATTCATTTCTGATGGTAGCCAATCAGCACCTTATTCTGCCTTTGCCGCCGCCGCAGGTCAGCTGCAACCGCCCTACACGCCAAAGCTCAAGTCCGCAGATCAGTTTACGATCATGGGTCACGACAAGCCTCGGCTGGATATTCCAGCCAAAGTAGATGGCACCGCTGTGTTCGGTATCGATGCAGAAGTAGAAGGCATGGTGTATGCCACGGTGATGGCTGCGCCAATTTTTGGTGCCGGTGTTAAGTCGATTGAAAGCAATAAAGCGCTCGCGATGCCAGGCGTCATCGATGTCGTTAATTTAGATGATGCAGTGGCCGTCGTTGCAGACAGCTACTGGACGGCCAAAAAAGCGCTGGCAGAAGTGCAGGTCGAATGGCAGCAGGTCAGTGCAGGCGCTGTTGATTCCGATAAAATATTTGCACAATTTCAAGCTGACATCACCGAAGCTATCGCTGAAGGCAATGTGAAGTCCGATCGGGATCAAGGCGATTCTGGTGCTGCATTTAAAGCTGCGAATAGAGTCGTGGGGCGCGAATATCGAGTGCCTTATCTTGCCCACGCCTGTATGGAACCCATGAACGCACTCGCCAGTGTTAAAGATGGTGTTTGCGAAGTCTGGACCGGTTCCCAAAATCCCCTTGGATTTAAGTACGATATTGCAGCAGCGCTTGAAATGGATGCCGACAATGTGACGGTCAATAACCACACCATGGGCGGCGGCTTCGGGCGTCGATCCACGTCTGACGCTGCTATTCAGGCCGCAAGAATTGCGCGGAGCGTTAAGCTACCCGTTAAGTTGATCTGGTCCAGGGAAGAGGATATTCAGCACGATACTTATCGTCCAGCGGTCATATCAAGATTTCGTGCAGCGCTGGATGCCAGCGGGCAACCGACTGCCTGGGAGAATCAATACGTCGATAAGCATGGGCCGGCTGAGGCGCCGCTGATTCCTTACGCCATCGCTAATCAATCGGTAGGCTCTGTGGAAAGTCCAACGCATGTACCATTTGGTGCTTGGCGGAGTGTTGACCACTCGCAACATGGGTTCTTTACCGAATCGTTTATGGACGAATTAGCGGTAGAAGCCGGTCAGGATCCTTTTGAGTTTCGGCTGCTAAAGCTGAAGGGTCAACCGCGACACAGTAAGGTGCTTGCCCTCGCAGCTGAGAAAGGCAACTGGACGGCGCCATTAGGTGAAGGTCAGGGTCGCGGTATTGCGTTTCAGGAGTCTTTTGGCTCTTTGGTGGCGGAAGTGGTTGAAGTCACCGTTCGTGACGGCCAGGTAAAAGTGGATAAGGTGACAGTGGTTGTCGATCCAGGCTTTGCCGTATCACCGGATGGGCTCACGGCGCAGATGGAATCTGGCGTCATCTATGGCCTCACCGCTGCAATGTACGGCGAGATTTCTATTCAGGATGGTAGAGTCATGCAGAGCAATTTCGATTCTTATCCAATGGTACGAATGGATTCTGCACCTGTCATCGAGACTCACATCGTCAATAGTATGGAAGCCTGGGGTGGCGCAGGGGAGCCCGGTACGCCAGGTATCGCGCCGGCACTAACGAATGCGATTTATGCGGCGACGGGTACTCGCATTAGAGAATTGCCCGTTAGCAAATATGACTTAAACGTCGATTTTGTCGAGCAAAATAACATTTCTGGCTAGCATTCCTTTCTAAGGGAAATCTGCTTCATTGCCCTGATCGTGCAGGTGTGGTCATTGCAGTTTCACAATACGATCATTATTTAAATGCGTTGTTGACCAAATGGCACTCGGGTGCCCTCTCTGTTGATAATGTTGGGGTGATGTCAAATCATAAGGCCTGTGAGGCGATGACTCGATTTTACGAGCTACCGTTTCATCACTGGCCCGTGTCGGCGGAAATGGATTTAACGGTGTCCGACCTTACCACCAGGCCCCATGCGCGTGGTGTTAAAGTCATTGGTGCCACGGCGCACTATGTGACGCCAGATCTGGATGAAGGTCCGATTATCGTAGGAGGTTCGCTCAATAGATCATCGGGTCACTGTCCCGCAGACGGTGCACATTGGACATGACCTGGAAGCAACCGCCCTGGCGACCGCCGTTAAGTTGCATACGGAAGAGCGTGTCGTGGTGAATGGTGTTCGTACCGTCACGTTATAGCAAAGTTTACTTATGCCAGTACTCCGGAAAGATTCTGGACCTTTCGCTGCCGAGAAAAGAATCCGAGATCAATTTCACGCTGAATGTGTTGTAGCAAAAGCGAAGCAGGGTTCTTATCGTGTTGATCGCCACGCTCAATGATTTGCGCCATGACCTCGCCGATTAACGGGGCATTTTTGAACTGATTGCCACTTGTGCCAATCGCGACGAAATAACCATCAATTTCGGTCCTATCATAAATGGGGATCCAATCTTCTGACACATCATAGAGACCTACCGTGCCGCGTGCAGTATTCGGAATGGCAAGATCAGGGAAGCGTTGAGCCGCGCGCATGGTTTGTACCGTCCACTGCTCTGTAAAGCTATCAAAGTAGCTGTCTGGATCTACCAGATCTTCCTTATCGCAGTCGGGATCTGCTGAGCCGATCACCATGTCTGCGCCGTCAGGTCGCTGATAGACGCCACAGTCAAGGTCGACGAGAAATTTCGCGCCGTTTTTAAAATGTTGGTTGTCAGCGCTCACATAGGCAACTTCATGTCGCAGTGGGCGGGTCTGGATTGGCAGTTGAACGCCCATCAGGTTGTTGATCCGTCCGGAGTGGGGGCCTGCTGCATTGACTAAAAGATCGAAGCCTATAGTCTCGCCAGAATCTAAAACGAGTTGTTTGTCATTGATCTCGACCACTTCGCAACCATATTGAAATGCGCTTCCCCTGCAGCTTGCCGCAAATGCAAGATTTTGCGCTGCCAGCTGTGGGTCTGAAACATAGCCGGCGGCTTCAACCAGGATTGCTGAATTAATTCTTCCGCTTGTCGGCTCACCAAACTGCGCGTCTTGGAGCAGTTTGGGTGGTCCGAAACTATCAAGACAAATACCCGGGTAGAGTGAGGCGAGTTGCTGCTGATTGAGCAGCTGATAGTCGACGCCGACGGCGGCCATAGCGGCAAGATTTGCTTCATACTGGGTCTCGTCGCCCTCACGAATCAACACTAGGCCACCGCACTCATGGTATCGGGCATAGCCGTTAGGCGCATCTGGGCCTATGAAACTTGCCCAGTCTTGCCAATAAGAGCGGGACTCGTGGGCAATTGCCGCAGAAGTCGTATGGGAGTAGATGGGTCTTACGATGGCAGAAGAGTGACTAGTAGAACCGTAACCGGCAGCCGGTAATTTATCGATGTTTAAGGTTTGAAAACCTCGTTTTGCCAATGCAAATGCTATGGAACAACCGACAACGCCAGCACCAATTATGACTACTTGGACCGCTCTGTCTGTCATATCGTTGTGTGCTCGCTTTGTGTGCCACTATTAGCATCTATAGGATAACCTTATCCGTCCATCCGGGCGATGCAATCAGCACGGAGATTTATGCGAAATTCAGAAACCAGTCTCGCCTGGACCTCAAAATTTGCCTTTTTGATGGCGTCAATTGGTTTTGCCGTGGGTCTTGGCAATATTTGGCGGTTTCCCTATGTGACCGGCGAAAACGGTGGGGGGGCATTTGTCCTCGTTTATGTGATTTGTGTGGTCACGATTGGTTTACCGATTCTGATGGCTGAACTGATGCTCGGCCGGCATGGCAAAATGACGCCACCCGGCTCAATGGACAAAGTTGCCCGACTCAGCAATCAAAGTCCTCGCTGGGCCTGGGTAGGTATGATGAACCTGGCAGCGGCATTCTTAATCATGATTACCTACAGTGTCGTGGCGGGTTGGGTATTAAACTATCTTGAAGTGGCCGTAATGACAGGTTTCACCGGTGTTGATTCGGCCACAGCAAATGCGGATTTTGCTACAGTCTTGGCCGAACCTGTGCCAATGATGTTTTGGACGCTGGTGGCACTCGGGTTAACCGGCTCAATTATCTATGCAGGTTTACAAAACGGCATCGAAAGGGCTGTGTCGATTTTGATGCCGACCTTATTTACGCTGATGATCCTGTTAGTGGTTTACAATATCGCGGTGGGAGGCTTTGCCGAAGCAGTCGATTATCTGTTTACAGTTGATTTTACCAAGATAAATTCCACGGTCATTCTTGCCGCCATTGGCCAAGCCTTTTTTTCGATTGGCGTCGCGATGGCTGGCATGATGACTTTTGGGGCCTATCTACCCTCCGATATATCGATTGCGAAATCCAGTTTACTGATCATTTTTTGCGGATACAGCCGTTGCGTTGTTGGCAGGTCTTGTGATCTTTCCTGCAGTATTTGCCAACGGGCTTGATCCAGCAGGCGGGCCGGGTTTGATTTTCCAGACACTGCCCGTTGCATTCGCCACCATGCCAGGTGGGCATCTCGTTAGCGTCGTGTTTTTCTTGCTACTTTCTGTTGCCGCTGTCACGTCGATGGTCGGTTTGATCGAGCCGCTAACGCATTGGTCCGAAGAGCGGTGGGGGTTTTCTAGACACAAGAGCGCATTACTTATTCTGGGTGCGATTGCGACCTTAAGTATTTTTAGTGTCTTAAGCTATAACTTGCTCGCGGATGTCCGCGTCTTGGGCAAGGACTTAAATGGCTTAGCTGACTATGTTTCGAACCAGATCTTCCTGCCGATTGGCGGGATGCTGATCGCCATATTTGCCGGTTGGTTCGTCACTGAATCCATTAGTCGTGGTGAGTTTGCGTTGTCGGATAAAGCTTATCGCGTCTGGCACGTGCTGATTCGATACGTTGCGCCACCGGCCATTTTCATCGTGTTTGTGCTGAACCTTTATTGATCAGCTTAGTTAATCAGATAGCCTGGCTAGCTGGTCTGGTTAAAAGTCTGTTCAGCTCGTCTAATCAGTTAGCAAAATTAAGGTTATCGAGCCAGGCAATCAAATTGCTGATGACTTCCTCCTTATTAATTTCGTTCAACATCTCGTGACGCCCATCCGCATAGAATTTTGTGGTGGTGGTGAGACCGCGACCACGCCAGGCATTCAGCAGCCGGTTGATGTTTTTTAATTCCCCATGCACGGGGTCTGCGGTACCTGAAAAAACGTAGATGGGTAGATCCTGGGGAATGTCTCGAATTTGATGTTTGTCCTGGCTAGCACTCGAACCCGCAAAAATTTCTCCAAGGGAAGCGGGGAACGGTACGAACCCACACATGTCATCGTCGATATACTTCTGCACTTCGACTTTATCACGGCTCAACCATTCGAAGCCGTTAGCGTCAGGACTGTCTACTTCGAAGGGTTTGTTGGCACTGCCAAAAATTAATGAACTCAGCAGAGCGCTTTCTTTGAGTGGTCCCAGGCGCTTATTCTCAATCCAACAGAGCATTCGCGTAATCCAGTTTATTAGCATCGGTGAAAACCCGGGTGAACCTGATAGCACGAGCGCATCGAGCGAGAATCCGTATCGAGTGACAAACTGCTGACTTAGCATTGCGCCCATGCTGTGACCGATGAGAACCTTGGGTTGACCTACGGCGGAGTAGGTTTGCATCATCTGGAATATGTCATCAATGGTGCGGTTCCATCCATCAATACCAAAATCACCTAACGTTTTTGCTGTGTGGCCGTGACCACGGTGATCATTAGCGATGACCAGATAGCCTTGTTCAGCCAGTTTGTTACCTGTCCATTCGTAGCGTGCGGCGTGTTCGCCCATACCGTGTGCGAGATAGATCGTCGCTCGAGGTTCGCCGGTCGGCATCCAGCGATAGGCGTGCAGCTCAGTACCATCTTTGACTTTGTGCTTAAAGGTTTCCACGTTTAGAGCTGTCCTTCGTCGAGTAGTTTGTGAATGGCAACTGCGACGCCATGATCAGTGTTGTTGGTAGTTGTGGTGGTCGCAGCGTCCTTAATGAACTGTTCTGCTTGTCCCATGGCGACAGAAGCGCCGGTCACCTTGAACATTTCAATATCGTTCTCAGCGTCACCGAAGGAGATAACCTCGTTTAGGTTAATGCCTAAATGCTCGCAAGCGGCTCGCAGCGCATGCCCCTTGTTGGCAGCTTTTGTTGTGATAGTAATGACAATTTTGCCGTTCGGTCCGATCGAATCATACAGATTGATCTGGTCTGCCCATTTCGGCAGTAGGTTGCTTTTTATCTCATTGACCAATGTAGAACCCTGAATTGCGGCGATTCTGGGTTTTGAATGGCGTAGCGGATCTAACTGCGGCACCCAAGTCATCTCGGCAGACAGTAGCGCTGGGTCTGGCTCTCCATCGAGTTTAAGTATGACGTCTTCGCTGACGGTGACCGTTGCGATACAGCGGTTGGCATTACACAGTGCGTACAACTCGTTGGTGAACTCATCCGGCAGACGGTGATCGAAAATGTCGGAGCTGCTTTCGGGTAGATACACCTGAGCACCGCTGCAAGCGATAATTGGGCCGCTAAGTCCAATTTCTGTCGCAACACGCATTGCCATTTGGCGCCAGCGGGCGGTGGCGATCACTATGCTATAGCCGGCTTCACGGGCTCGCCGCACGGCATCCCGGTTCTCGACAGATAAGTCTTCGCCGACGAGCAGTGTGCCATCAAGATCTATGGCCAAAGCTTTATATTGCGTCATAGTCTTTCAGTCATAGTTTTTCAGCGATAGCTTTTCACTCAAAGGTGCACCAGGTTGTGCAAAACGAAGCCGTAAAGCTATCATGTTCATTGATACTTGAACACAAGGTTGCCGGGTATGGATTCTAATGAGTGGTTGGTACAAATTCGGGAAGAAATCATCGACCCATATCTGCCTATTTGTGATCCCCATCATCATCTCTGGGATCATCCCCAAAACCCCTATCTGATCGATGAAATATCGGCTGATCTGGGAGATGGCCATCATGTCGTGAGCACCGTCTTTATGGAATGCATGTCGATGTACCGGGCCGATGGAAGCACGTCCATGGCGCCTGTGGGTGAAACTGAGTTCGCTCAAGGTATCGCTGCTATGAGCGCAAGTGGGGCCTATGGCGAAGCTCAAATCGCCGCCGCCATCGTCGGCTTTGCTGATCTCACACTGGGTGAGGATGTGCGGCCCGTGTTGGAAGCCCATATCGCTGCTAGTCCCAATCGTTTCCGTGGTATTCGCCATGCCACTAGTTGGCATACGGATAAAGCGATCCGGAATGCTCATACAAGACCGACCGAGAAGCTCTCTCAAACAGAGGCGTTTCGCCGTGGCTTCGCCGTATTGGATGATATGGGACAAACATTCGATGTCTGGTGCTTTCACGAACAAATCCCCGAAGTTGTTTCGCTGGCGATGGATTTTCCTGACACGACAATCGTCTTGGACCACTTTGGGGGGCCACTAGGGATTGGGCCTTACCGCAATAAGCGGGAAGAGGTATTTACGGAATGGCAAAAGAACATTGATTTACTCGCAAAACTCGACAATGTCCATTTCAAGTTAGGGGGTATTAATATGAAGGTCAATGGTTTTGATTGGCACAAGCGTGATCTACCACCAACTTCAGATGAACTTGTCGCGGCAACCGGTGCTTACTACGACCATTGTATTGACGGCTTTGGCGCCCATCGATGTATGTTCGAGAGCAACTTTCCCGTTGATAAAGAATCCTGCAGTTACCATGTTTTGTACAACGCATTCAAAAAAATTAGTCGTAAACGCAGTCCAGAAGCCATTCGTCAGCTTTTCCACGACACAGCCGTGCGTGTTTATAGCGTCGAGTGAGATTTTTTGCACGATGATGAACTGCCTGCTCGCTATTTTTCTAGTATCCTTGAGTTTTGCAGGTGGATTACAGCGTGGACCGTCGAACGCTTCTGACAAGAATTGTGCAGGCTTTTTCAATAACGGGTCTTGGTTTTGTGACTTATCCGTTTATCAAAGCTTGGATTCCGTCATTTGACAACACCCGTAGTCGGGATGTGGATGTTGCATCACTATTGCCCGGTGAGCAAAAAGTTGTACCGTGGCTAGGCCGAAATGTGGTGTTAATCAAGCGTCAACCCGCCGCCATCGAAGCGCTGCCAGGCTCCACCCAAAGACTTAAAGATCCATTGTCAGATGCCTCGATTCAACCGGTGCTGGCGAAGAACCCCTATCGGTCGGTGCGCCCCGAACTGTTTGTCGCTTTTACCAACTGCACGCACCTCGGTTGCGAGGTTGTACAGAAGGACGATCAGTTCAAATGCCCTTGTCATCAAAGTGATTACGACGGCGCCGGTCGCGTCCTGGAAGACGCTGCGGCGCCTAGAAATCTAGATGTGCCGAACTATCGGTATCTCTCGAACCAGCTCATTCGGTTGGAACAGCTGGACACCTGATGGGCGTGCTGCAACCTAATACCATAGCGCTGTTCGTCACCTGTTTGGTGGAAAACATGAAACCGGCTGTCGCCTTCGACGCAATTGCGCTATTAGAAGACGCCGGTTATGCGGTTGTCGTGCCCGCAAACCAGGTTTGTTGTGGTCAACCGAACTTGAATGGCGGCGATCGCAAAAATGCCATTGCAACGGCACGTCGTGTGATTGACGCGTTCATTCATTTTGATTATGTGGTGGTTCCTAGTGGTTCTTGTGGGGGTATGTTGAAACACCACTATCCTCAGCTGCTGGCGGAAGATTCTGATTACAGTGGCAAATCAGCTCGGCTAGCGGAGAAGGTTTTTGAACTCTCTCAGTTTCTAACAGAGGTAGCTGACTACAAGCCATCAGCCGTCAACTGCGAACCGGTTACCTACCATGATGCTTGTGCTGGCTTGCGGGAACTCGACATACAGTCGGAACCTAGGCAACTCCTCGCTAACGCGGGGGTCGAGATAACAGAACTTGAGGAAACAGAAAGCTGTTGTGGATTTGGTGGGACATTTTGTGTCAAGTATCCCGATATTTCTGCTGCTATGGCAGAACGCAAAGTCCAAGATGTGTTGCGTACGGGCGCGGATACCCTGGTGATGGGTGATCTCGGTTGTATGCTCAATATTGAAGGCAAGCTTCACCGCGATGGCCATAGTGTTCGTGTTATCCACTTTGCCGAACTGTTAGCAGCGAGTATTCCGGCGCCCGCAAGGGGCGAAAGCTGATGGATGTTACCTCTCAAAACTTTATTCCGCTTTCTGAGTTGGCCCTGGATGACGATAATCTGCAGGAAGCACTGAAGCAGCTGTCTGGACGTTTGGCTGCGGGTCGAACAGCGAGCGTTACTGAGTTGCCAGAGTTTGACCAATTGCGCATTGAAGCGCGGGATATCAAAAATCACGTCCTAGAGCATCTGGACCTTTACCTGGGTGCGTTTGAACAGCAGGTTGAGAAACATGGCGGTACCGTACATTGGGCCAGTAGTGAGGAAGACGCCAGGCAAATTGTCCTGAATCTTTGTCGTTCCGTGAACGCTAAGCGAGTGACCAAAAGTAAATCCATGGTGACGGAAGAGATCAACCTCGTACCTTTTCTTGAGTCCCATGGACTTGAAACCGTCGAGACAGATCTAGGTGAGTACATCATTCAACTTCGCGGTGAAAAACCCAGCCATATTGTTGTGCCTGCGGTGCACCTAAGCAAAGAGCAGGTCTCAGAAACCTTTTTCGAACACCATAGAAAGTTCGGCTTCAACGAAAAAAACACTGACCGTGGCGCCTTAGTGGCAGAAGCACGGCACGTGCTAAGAGAAAAATTTGTCGCGGCTGACGTTGGTATTAGTGGCGCAAATTTTCTCGTTGCAGAAACGGGCACAATTGTTCTGGTCACTAATGAAGGTAATGCGGAACTCACCACTGCGTTACCCAACACACATATAGTGGTCACTGGAATCGAAAAAATCGTCCCGACTCTGGAAGATGTGTCGACCTTCGTTCGTATTCTCGCGCGCTCTGCACTTGGTGCAGATATCTCGGCTTATACGTCGTTTATAACCGGTCCAAAACGCGATGGGGATCTTGATGGGCCAGAAAACTTTCATGTCGTTCTGGTGGATAACGGTCGCTCGGAAATGCTGGGGGGTGACTTTCAGGATATGCTCCGCTGCATCCGTTGTTCCGCTTGTCTTAACCATTGTCCTGTCTACTTATCCGTGGGTGGTCATGCTTATGGTTCGGTTTACAGCGGTCCTATGGGTGCTGTTTTGACGCCTCAACTTGCCACCCTCGATGCAACCAAACATCTGGCTAATGCGTCGTCGCTTTGTGGGCGTTGCGAGTCGGTTTGCCCAGTGATGATTCCGTTACCGCAATTATTACGGCAGTGGCGTGACAAAGAATCTGAGCAAAAATTGAACCCTGCCGGTATGCGCTGGGGGCTTAGGCTATGGGCATGGCTGGGACAACAGCCGGCAGTCTATCGGCTAATCACAAGTATCGCTAATCAGGTCTTAAATCGATGGCCAGAACAAGCGAATGGCTTTATCCAAAAGCTACCGGCGCTAGCAGGTGCGTGGACGCTGTCTCGTGATTTGCGTCGACCAGAGCAAGGCACGTTTTCTCAGCAGTATCGAAAAGCGGGAGGTAAGAGAGTTTGAGAAAGCTATCCATCATGGCTGCTATTCGACAGCGTCTGCATGTCGCACCAGAAGATCAAACACGTCAGCGGGCCATCGTCTCACGTATGACGCGGCACCGGGCGAATACTCGTCCAGCCATCGGCGTGCTTGACGGGATTGCGCGTTTGGAACAGTTTGTTCACAGCGCCACGCGAAAAGGTGCAATTGTTTCACAGGTTAATGATATCGCGGCGGCGGCCACAACTATTCTCAAAGTCTTGCCTGTTGGTTCACACATTTGCTTAACGTCAGCGGCAACAGAAACAGGGATCAAGCTGCCGGTAGATCTGATTGAACCGTGGAACCCCAAAACCAGTGTGGATAATTCTCTTAGTACCTGCTTCTGTGGGATAGCAGAGAGTGGATCGTTAGTGGTACGAAGTGATACAGGAAATTCTCTCAGCCTAAATTTTTTAAGCGACCGACACTTTGTTTTGATACCCGAGCGAGACATCCTGGATTCGATGGAATCTGTATGGGCAAAGGTGCGGGAACAGGGGGGAATGCCTCGTGATCTGACGTTCGTATCAGGACCTTCCAGCACAGGTGATATTGAAATGCGCATGGAGACCGGTGCTCACGGCCCCCGTGAACTCCACATCCTCATGCTGGCTGGCGATCTATGAAAAACCTACTCATTATTTATCATTCAAAAGAAGGCAGCACGGGTAAAATGGCGAAAGCCGTATACGCCGGTGCCAATCATCCGGATATTGAAGTCAACGTCCGAATGTTGTTGGCTGCTGAGGCCGGGGTCGATGATCTGCTGTGGGCAGATGGTTTACTACTTGGTACGCCCGAAAACTTTGGCTATATGTCCGGTGCACTGAAAGATTTCTTTGACCGAACATTTTATCCAACAGAGGGGCAGGTCCAAGGCTTGCCCTATTCGATATTTATTTCCGCTGGTAACGATGGAACAGGGGCGCTGAACAGTATCAGAAGAATCTGCAAAGGCTATGCATTTAAAGAAGTACAAGAGCCTGTGATTAAGACCGGCGAACTCGATCAGCAAACATTGGAAGCCTGTGAAGCACTCGGGATGTATATGGGCGCTGGCATAGAGAGTGGCATTTTCTAGTCAAACCAATCATCACACGCTAACGGGTTTTAAATGCATTCGCATCGAGTCTGGCGAAATAGTCTTTAGCAGCATCCATCACTTTTCGGGATAACAAAAGCGCGGACACGGTGGTTGGGATTGCCATAAGCGCGAAAGCGCCATCCACTAACCCCACCATTGCATCAATCGACAGTACCGCTGCGAACACTGTCATAATCACAATAAAGTAGTTGTACAAGTATTGGTTGTGCGCGCCGGCAATAAACCCAAGGCATTTCGATCCGTAGTAAGAGTAGCTAAAGATGGTACTCACGCTGAAACAGACGATACAGACAATCAGTATATAGACCCCGTAAACAGGAATCATTTTATCGAAAGCCTCGGCTGTCATGGTGACGCCATTGGCTTCTGAGCCCTGCCAAACACCGGAAATCAGAATCACCAGTGCGGTTGCCGTGCAAATTAGTAAGGTGTCGATTATGGGACCGATCATTGCGACGATACCTTCTCGTACAGGCTCTGATGTTTTGGCGGCGCCATGGGCCATGGACTCCGTGCCGATCCCAGCTTCATTCGAAAATGCGCCTCGTCTGACACCGGTGGCGATAACCGTACCAATTGCACCACCGGCTGCTGCCATGCCGGTAAAGGCATCGACGAAAATAAGCTTAAAACTGGCTGGCACCAGTTCATAGTTATTGATCAGTATATAGAGCACCGTGATCAGGTAGATAGCCGCCATAGAAGGCACCAGCCTTGACGCCACTAGCGCGATGCGTTTGATGCCGCCAAAAATAACAAGAGAAACAATTCCGGCGAGTAAAACCCCAGCGATGACATTGAACTCAAAGCTGTTTTCAACAGAGAGCATGCCTTGCTCTATAAATATGACTTCCCGAATGGTTTGAATCAATTGATTGGTTTGAAATAGAGGCAAACAACCGATCAATCCCGCCGCACTGAAAAACAGTGCAAACGGTTTCCAGCGTTGACCGAGTCCTTCGACAATCACATACATCGGGCCACCCTGTATGTCACCGGCGGAGTCTTTGCCCCGGTACATGACAGCGAGGGTGCAGGTAAAAAATTTCGTGGCGATACCGACGATCGCCGTCATCCACATCCAGAAGATAGCACCGGGTCCACCGACGTGAATCGCAATGGCTACCCCGGCGATATTACCCATACCAATCGTACCGGCGAGGGCACTGCTTAATGCTTGAAAGTGGGTAATGTCACCGGGGCTCGTATCGGAGTCATACTTGCCACGAAGTAAAGCCACGCCATGAAACAAGTACTTGAAGGGGAGAAATCTGGAGATCGCCAGAAAGTACAGACCGCCGCCGAGAATGAGAATGAGAAGCCATGGTCCCCAGGCGGCCTCGCCAAAATAAATCAACGCATTTTCTAGGCTTTGCAAAATACTTCCATCATTTCGATGGGTTGATTATAACTCACGGCAAGGGTGGCCGAGAAGTTGTAAGATAGCGCCTTGTGGTTAAGATAGTTGAGATGCTCCTATGTTTGAGAAAGCACCGATACCGGTGGATTTACTGGATCGGACGAAAAGCACGCCGCTCATTGAAGTCTGGTACGAAATTATTCAACTGAAACAACTTTTTAGGCAAGGCTGGATCCAACGGGGTATTGACCCAAGTGCCTGTGAAACAGTCGCTGAACATACCTTTGGTAATGCGATGCTCAGTTTAATGTTGCTACCAAGACACCCTGAATTGGATGCCCTACGCGTATTGAAGATGGCGCTTGTGCATGATGTTGGTGAAGCGTATGTCGGAGACATTACACCTTCTGATAATGTACCCGCCCAGGAAAAGAAGGCGCGAGAAGCTGCTGCGATACAGAAGATTTTGGGTAAGTTGCCACATGGTGGTGCGTTGATCGAGGTCTGGGAGGAATATGAAGCCCAAAATACCGCCGAGGCAAAGTTTGTGAAACAGATCGACCGTCTCGAGTTCGCAATGCAGGCAAGCGTTTATGAACATCAGGGTAAAATTGACGGTGACGAATTTTATGAAAAAGTGGCAGAGCAGATGACGTCTCCAGACCTTCAAGCAGAAATGGCTGCGTTACGTACATTGCTAGGAAAGAACGCATGAGGAAATTACTGTCGCTATTAGCCGTTTTATCACTAGCAGCTTGTGCCATTGAGTCACCTGAACCAACCGAACCAACCGAACCAACTACGTTTATAGCCCTCGCTAAAAATGCTAAGGCGGGTGGTATGAAAATCATCGCCATAGATGGAGAACCGGTCGAACAGACCGATGGCCATTATATAATGCCCGGCCTGCACGACTTTAAGGTTGCTTGCCAATTGGATAATGGGATCGGCGCGACTTTCTCATTTGAGACAGAGTTGCTACCCGATCACTCATATTGCTTCTTCAGTCGTGATCAAGGTAAATCTTGCACCATTATCTATACCCGTGTTGCCTGGGAGGGCAAGGGGTCGGTCACTTGCAACTAGAATACTGTATGTAAATACAGTATTATTGGGCGATGAATCAATAGATGCCGCCCAATGAAAACGCCTCCAGAAAAGCCTTTATTACCTTCTATTGATACGCCCTTTGATACGCCCTTCGATACGCCCGCTAGTGCGCCCGCTAGTGCGCCCGCTAGTGCGCCATCTGGTCGTCTCATTAAGGGCAGAGGTGCGGCGAGTAATCCTGACCTGAGGTTTTCATCCCAGAAAAGTCGACGCGTCGATGACGGCTGGTGGCAGGATGAAAATCCTTCGGATCCTAGAACAGAAGTATTGGTGGATCGGGGTAGAACCATTATCTCTACCAATAACAGTCCGGACATTTCCTTCGATCAATCCATCAATCCCTATCGAGGCTGCGAACATGGTTGTATCTACTGCTATGCTCGACCCACTCACGCCTACTGGGACTTATCGCCGGGAATCGATTTCGAAACCAAAATCATCACCAAGCCGAATGCTGACGTGCTACTTCGGCAAACGTTAAGTAAGCCGTCCTATCAATGTAAGGCGATTAGCATCGGCGCTAATACAGATCCTTATCAACCGCTTGAGGCAAAGCTCTTAACAACAAGAAAGCTGATTCAGGTACTACAGGAGTTTCGACACCCTTTTAGTCTGATTACCAAAAGCAGTTTAATTCTGCGCGATCTGGATCTGCTTGCGGAAATGGCAGAAGCAAAATTGTGTTCCGTCGCTGTTAGCGTTACAACGCTAGATAATGCTTTGAAGGTTAAGCTCGAACCGCGCACCGCTAGCGGTGAGTCTCGTCTGAAAACCATCAAGACCCTGAGCGATGCTGGAATTCCAGTGACGTTAATGGTGGCGCCGGTGATTCCTTTTATCAATGACAGCGAAATGGAAATGATTCTGCAGAGAGGTAAAGCAGCTGGGGCAGTCGCTGCCAATATGATCTATTTGCGTCTACCTCACGAAGTGAGTCCACTGTTTCAAGAGTGGCTAGGTCTTCATTACCCTGACAAAGCTGAACACGTCATGAGTCTGGTTCGTCAGGGGCATAAAGGCAAAGACTATGATGCGAGCTTTTATACTCGACTGTCTGGTGAGGGTGTCTTTGCTGAGTCCATCCTTCAGCGTTTTAACATCGCGGCGCGGAAGTTAGCATTACCGACGAAGCATCGATTTCAGTTGGACACCACGCAATTTCGGCGAGGATTCGACCAGCTTAGTCTGTTTTGAAACTCTTTTGATGATCTATTCTGATGATCTCTTGTGGACTAATCTAACCAGTATCGATGTTGTTCTTTGTATCAATAATTGAAACCGTTTTATTCGTTGTCCTGTGTTGTGCGGTATTGTCCAGTGATCGTCTGGTTGGCCACCTCCCTCTGGATAAAAAGTGGCGTCGGCGAATACGAGCGTATTGCCGCTGTTTGTGGTTTCTAGCTCTGTTAAGTCGCTATCTGGGTAACCGGCAGATGGATTGGTCGTTGTCTTTCCAAAGGGCTTTCCACAGTATTCTGATGGTGCCAAAGGTATCAATTTAGTGAAATACTGTAAGTCTAAAACCAACAAGGTAGCGCAATGAAGCTTCATAGCAAAGTGTGCGACATTCTAGAAATCGAATACCCAATCGTACTGGCCGGCATGGGCGGCGCGAGCACGCCAGAATTAGCCGCGGCTGTGTCGAATGCCGGCGGCCTTGGCGTACTCGGAGCAGCGGCTTGCCAGCCGGAAGAATTACGTGAATGGATTCGGCGCACGCGCAGTCTGACGGACAAACCTTTTGGCGTAGATACTCTGTTGCCAGCCTCTGTTCGTCGCGCGGCGCAAATGGCCGGTGGTGGCAATCCGGATGCTGATGATCCGATGGAAGCACTGAAGGGGCACATGGCATTTGCCCAACAGTTTATGGAGAGAGAAGCACTTAAGTCATCCCCAGGCACACCTCGCCGAGAGGAAGGGCTACCGATATTCAGCAAAGAGTTCTTTGAGGCGCAGATGCAGGTGATCGTCGATGAAAAGGTGCCTGTCTATGCGGCAGGTCTTGGCAATCCCGGTCCCTGGATGGATGAGTTTCGCTACAACGGGACGAAAGTTATGGCGGTGATCGGTGCTGTTCGGCATGCCGTGCAGGTAGCATCCATTAAGTTGGACGTCATAGTGGCTCAAGGTCATGATGCCGGTGGACACAATTCTCCTGTTGGCGCCATGGCACTGATTCCACAGGTTGTTGATGCGGTTGGTGATATTCCTGTCCTGGGAGCGGGTGGTATTTGTGATGGCCGCGGGGTTGCGGCGGCGATGATGTTGGGCGCAGCGGGCGCCTGGATTGGCACAGCATTTTTAGCCGCTGAAGAGTCTGGAATATTACCGCATCAGAAAGAAGCGCTGGTAGAGGGTACAGAGGAGGGCACCGTTATTTCCCGATCCGTTACCGGTAAGCCGGCGCGAATCATTCGCAGTAAATGGACGGATGCGTGGGAGCAAGCCGATATCAGCCCCTTGCCAATGCCTTACCAAGGTGCCGTCGCCGGCCCCGTTATGGCCGCGGCCAGCCGCGACGGTCGCGCCGATATTAACCCCGGTTTTGCCGGCCAGGGTATGGGGATGATTCGGGCTGTGCGACCGGCAAAAGCTATTTTTGATGATATCGTCGAGTCTGCCGAGGCGTCCTTCGAGCGTTCAAAAACATATATGGTGTAGAGCTGTTTATGGCTCAAGGCTGTTTATAGCTCAAGGCTGTTCATGGCTCAAGGCTGTCTATAGCTCAAGGCTGTCCATGGCTCAAGGCTGTCTATAGCTCAAGGCTGTTCATGGCTCAAGGCTGTTTATAGCTCAAGGCTGTCTATAGCTCAAGGCTGTTTCGTAGCGGCCACGTCATTGATAATGAGCCACAGAAGTCGCACATAATCATGGTAGCCCTTCACTCGAAGAAATTCGTCATTGCCATGTACGCCATTGCTTTCTCCGAGGTAGCCACCGGGCCCAAAACCATAGGCTGGTATGCCGGCAGCCCGCAGCTGCGCGGAGTCTGTCGCTCCCGTTAACATCGAAGGCAATACGATCGCTTCTGGATACTCTTGCTGAATGATTCTTTCGAAGGCACTAAATAATGGTGTGGTCAGTGAAGCTGGCTCATGAGCGGGGCGTGTGACAACCATTGGTTCTATCTGCACGCTTGGATCATCGATAATATCTCGAATCGCTGCCCACATGAGTTCAGGATCTGTACCCGGTAGCGCACGAATGTCCAATGTCGCCTCTGCGCGAGATGGAATGACATTTCGTTGATAGCCCCCTTGAAATATTGTTGGGGTAATGGAAGTACGAATAATCGAGAAGAAATAGGGACTGATGTCTCGTAATTGTTCCTGTGTTTCTACGCTTGGGTTTGGCTCTAAGATTTTCCGATAGACTGCAGCTTCATTTTCAGGCCGCGTCGCAGCGAGGCGAGTGAAAAACGTTCGAGTCGTATCGTTCAACTCCATGGGCAGTGGGCTTTCAAATAGACGCGCGACAGCACGTGCCATCACGCCAATGGCGTTGTCGCGAGTCGGTACTGAACCATGCCCAGCTTTACCGTCGACAATCAGTTTGGCCCGTCTCGGTGTTTTTTCTGCAGTACTAATGTTGAAGCTGATGTATTGATTCGTTGTGGGGTCAATATTGCCGCGTCCGCCTTCATTAAGCGCGAACTCGGCCTTGATATCCTCCAGATGGTTGTCAACGAGATAGGTAATGCCGAGCTGTCCACCCGCTTCTTCATCAGCGACACCGAGAAATATGACATCTCGATCGAGTGGCACATTGTTCTCTTTTAACGCCAGCATCACTTCAAAGCTGCCCGCTACAATACCCTTGTCGTCGGAGGCGCCGCGACCGAATATTTTGTCGTCTTCAACCGTTCCACTAAAAGGCTCAAAGGTCCAATTTTCACGTTCGATCGTGACGACGTCAGTGTGGCCGAGCATGAGCACAGGTGCCTTACTACCGTTACCTTTGAGTCGCGCCACAATGCTGGTACGACCTTTGACGGGTTCGTAAGTTTTGTATGGAATTCCCGCCTTGTCGAGGCGCTTTGCGAGATAGTCTGTGGCGAGATACTCGTTGCCTGCAGGTTGAGACGTATCCAGCTTGATGAGATCTACCAGGGTTTGCAGGCTGCGTTCCTCAAACGCTTTCCAGTCGAGTTCTGGGCTACCATCTTGGGCGAAGCACGGCGTTGCCACGCACAGCATGGTAAGGAAAATAAGAGCCTGTTTCATTTCGCGATCCTGCAGAACGTTAAGCCGGCAGAATAGCGAACATCAGCGGTTCAGGCTAGAGGAGTCAGGTGACCAAAGTAACAGGTGCCAGGCTTCAATTCACCAGGCTGCTATTCACCAGGCTTCGAGGGGGTAAGTTTGGCTGCCGCATTTAATATCAGATTGTTGTCGGGTCGGTTGCGATAGTCCTGTTCGGCAAATTTCCCTCTAATAATGCCCTGGTTGTCGACCAGGAAAGTACCCGGGTAGGGTATTCCATAGGCACCGTCGCCGGGCTCAGGGCCAGTGTTTAGGATGCCCAACGCTTTTATCAGGCTGCTATCTTCGTCTTTGACAATTGGGAAACCAAGGTTGTTTCGAGAGTGAAATTTCTTGGCGTCTACCTGATCATCATAGGTGACGGCCACTATGCTAATGCCAAGCGACTTAAACTTTGGTGCGGTTTCGGACAGCTGCACGAGCTGTCGTTTGCAAAACCCTCACCACACCACGGAGCGGTTAAATTGAATCAAATAGCCATTTTCGCCATTCACCAGGACGCTGGTCTGAACATTGTTGGTCTGGACATCATTGGTCTGGAAAAGGTTGTCCTGATCGACCAATGAAAATATAGGAAACGAGTCTCCTATATTGAATTGCGGCGCCCAGTCAAATGCTTCGGCTGTTGCCGTAACGCTAAAGAGAGATAGTAGTGCTATTAAAATGGAACTTCGAACGACCACAATTGTTGACCTTATGTTTGATGAATCTATTTTGGACAAACTTATAAATGAATATGACGAACTTATATTTGACCCGTGATCATTGCAGACTATTTCATCCTTATCTAGGATGTCTGCCATATTCTGTCGTAGCGACTTATTTTGAAGTACCAGATACAAGTTCTCACAGGAGAAGAGGCAGGTCAGATTCTCAGTTGGCGCTATCAATCTCCCTATGACTTCTATGACCCTCCAAAACACCACAGTGATGGATCCATTGTTAGAGAATTCCTCAAGCCAGATAACGGCTTTCACGGTATCCGTGATGAACAGAATAGGTTTGTCGGATTCTGTTCCTTCGGTGATGATGGGCGCGTGCTAGGCGGTCGATATGACGATGATGCGATGGATATTGGTCTCGGAATGAAACCCCAGTTTACCAGCCAGGGCAGGGGTGGCGAATTTTTCAAGGCGATTGTCGAGCACGCCACAGAAATACTGAAGGCAGAGCAGCTGCGCCTGACGGTTGCTAATTTCAATACCCGTGCCATCAAGATTTATGCGCGATTTGGCTTTGAAGTCAAAGATCACTTTGTCGATCATTTGGGTTCGGTGCCGCATACGATAATGGTGCGATCCTAGCTTAGGCGATCAGCAGGAATTTGAGTTAAGATTTTACGGTCTACTCGATTTGACTCATTATGCCGATCATCGAACAGGAATTTGCGAATAAAGTCGTGATTGTCACCGGCGCGGGCCGTGGGCTGGGCAGATCTCACGCGCTGGAGTTTGCCAGTAGGGGCGCTCGAGTCGTTGTGAATGACCTTGGTGGTGCTCTGGATGGCACCGGCTCTGGTCACACAGCACAGGCAGTGGTTGATGAAATTCATGATCTTGGTGGCACGGCGATCGCAAGTACGCAGTCGGTCGCGTCCGCATCGAGTGCGGCAGAGATCATAGACTGCGCAGTGGATACCTATGGCACCGTTGATATTGTGGTCAATAATGCGGGCATTCTCCGCGACAAGACATTTGCGAATCTCAAAATCGAGAATTTCCAGGCGGTTCTCGATGTACATTTGATGGGTGCCGTCTATGTGACCCATGCCGCATGGCCAATCTTGGTGGAGAAGGGCTGGGGCAGAGTGGTGCTGACCAGTTCGGAGTCCGGTATTTTTGGTAATTTTGGTCAATCGAGTTATGCAGCAGCAAAAATGGGACTTATTGGATTGATGAACGTGTTAAAGCTTGAAGGTCGTCGTAAGGGCGTTCGGGTCAACTGTTTGGTGCCAGCTGCGCTGACTAGAATGACGGCATCATTACCGGGTAGTCAAGACCGTGGCCAACCTCGGCAGGTTAGCCCGGCTGTGCTTTATCTCTCGTCAGAGCGTGCACCTAATGGTGTTGTGATGCAGGCTTCTGCTGGCAAGTTTTCAATATTGAGAATGCAACGAGGGCCGGAGATCGATCTGGGTGACAACTGCGATTATGAAGACTTTAGTCGTGCGGCGAATCGAATTTTGGAAGCAGAATAGCGTGTCTCCGCTACATCACATGCCTGTGCTCCAGACTGAAAATTTACTCCTCCGACTCTTGGAGCCCTCTGAAGCCGACAAAATGGTGCTTTTCCGGCAAGAGAATCGAGAACACCTTGAACCCTGGGAACCCAGGCGACGTCCTGAATTCTTCACCCAAAGTTATTGGCGTTTGCAGTTGCAGGCACAAAAGCAAGAGTTTCAGCATAGCTTATCCATCGCTTTGGTCATGTTGGATCCGTCGGAGACGGAGGTTCTGGGCGTGTGTAATTTTACCAATATCGTTCGGGGCACTTTTCAGTCTTGCCATCTTGGTTATGCGCTAGGGGAGCGCCATCAGGGACAAGGCATTATGGCAGAGGCACTAAAGCCTGCCTGCGACTACCTCTTTGAACAACATATGTTGCACAGAATTATGGCCAACTATCTGCCGCGCAACGAGCGTAGCGGTCGATTGCTTGCCAGACTTGGGTTCGAAATTGAGGGTCAAGCTAAGCAGTTTTTGATGATCAATGGCCGTTGGGAAGATCATGTTCTGACCTCTCTGATTAACCCTCTCCATCTGAAGAGTTGACGTTAGGGCGTTGGCTTCTCGGTTGCTCTGGAAGGCGTCAGGCGCACTTCAATACCCGCTTTCTGAAATCGCTCAAGTACTCGGCTCGAAATTTTCGGAGTGATCGCCCGGGACCAAAGCTGGGCCGCCTGCATACTTTCAGCCATGAGCTGCGGCATCACTTGATTCGCCTTGATACCAGCAGGAGATTTGTTAAAAGCCAACAAGCCTTGCAATTCTTCCAGGGTAAAATAATTAGCGTAGATGGGATAAATTTCTTGTTGTAAGGACTCCGCGTTGAAAGCGTCTCGGACAGCACGTCCCACCTCTTCATTAACGATCTTAACAGCCTCTACTGACAGTTGTGGATTACTCATTCGAAGCACGGACACCAACTGCTGAGAAAAGGCTCTCGAGTATTGCTCGCTATTGGTGGCAGCGCCTGTGATGGTGATCAGCTCTTTAATCGCAGCTAGCTTCCTGGGGTCAACAGGTTCAGCTGCCTGGACCCAGGCGGTTGCCAGGAAGAATATAGCGCAAATGAAAATTCGGATAACGCCCACCTAATAGGGTTTATCTTATAATTCTATCATTCTAGGCGAGTTTTGTCAGAGCAGGAATCATATTTAGTTCGATGGGTGTTGATTTGTGACGTTCTGTGTCGCGTCAGGCCATTGCTAATCTAGATGATATCGTTTAGGTAAGATTCTGAAATATAAAGATAATATTGATTTTTACAATATTTGGCTCAACACTTTTTGGCCAACAATTTTTGTTAGCGGATCTTGAGTAGCAGGACGAGCAGTATTGGCGTACCCACCGCCTGCAGGAGCATAAATCGCACCAGTACCTGGGTATTGGACCATCCGAGCTTATGCCGCACATGATCATGCAGTGGATATCGGATTTGACCAAAAATGCCAATCTTGAAGAACCTGAGTAATGCGACTTTGATCATCCCAGTTGCGCCATTCACCAATACGACAAATGCGACCACGAGAATTAGAAAAGGATTCCCGCAGGCCAACACCAATACACCCAGCATCAAACCAATGGGCCGGGACCCTGCGTCACCCATCAATACGGCGCTTGGATAACTGTTGTGCCACAGATAGCCTGTTAGACAGCCGACTAACACGAATGCCATCATTGCCCAATCGGCTCCTTGTTCGTAGTGTGGTACAAGCAAGTAGTTGGCGATATCGGCATGGCCGACGATGACATAAAGAATAACGCCTAAAAATAGGATACCCATGCCGGACAGGCTGGCAGATAAACCGTCTACACCATCCGTGCAGTTCGTCGCGTTGATTGCCGTCCAGATCAGCACCGTTGCCCCTAATATAAATATCACGGGTCCCACGACGATCGGATCTTTAAACAAAGGCAACCAAATCGTATAGGGCTGTAGTTGGCAAATGATCATCGATGCGACAAGCGCAACACCCAAATCGATAGCGCCAAGCCGATATTCGCTCCAACCGCCAATGGCGCGATCATCCAGGTAACCGACCAGCATGGCGAACCCCACGCACGTCAGAATACCGAGGAACATCCAGTCGAAAGGTACTATCAGCAAACTGGTGATCATGAAGATTGGGATAAAAACCAGACCTGCACTGACGGGTTTGCCGATGCTTTTTTCCGCATCGACGGCATATTCCCGGCCCTTGTCGGTGGGGAGGAGGTGCCAGAGCCTGGGCAGTAACCACCAGGTCAACAGAGCAGCGACCGCTGTACCAAGCCCAGTCAGAAAAATGTAGGACGTCAATAAGCGGAATGGACCGGCAACATCAGCCAAATACTGGCCGAGGTAATAAAGCAAGATATACCCCAATAGGATTAACAGGGGCTGATTATAGAGATTTGCGCCAAGAAAAGAATGAATGCTTATTGGAGAATTGCTGCATTTGTGACTTATCTCACGAATGAGCGAAAGAGATAGCGGCAATGTCTTAACACGATGCCCTGCGCCTCAGCATACTTGTCATAAATGCTCGCGATTTTATAGGCGATATCGTCGTAGGGTGCGATTTCCTCAGCGGGGAGTCCCCAGCTAATCATCCGATAAAGTTCTTTTGGGTCAGCAAATACCTCAGGCACATCAAATCCCCAGCCGCTATCCAGCAACAGGCCAGACTGGTGGAGCCGGTTTTCCACCGACTGATGGATAGAGCCATGTCCCGTATGGCGGCCAGAGTTCTCGTAATGCAATTTTGGCGGCATTTTGTTCGACCAGGCCGGGATAGGCTCTTCCATGGGGCAAAGACCTATTAGCGTGGCCTCACCACGACACACCTGCCTTGCGCCTGCTAACCAGTGCAGTGGCGCACGACGGCCAATGATAAGATCAATACTATCTGGACCTGCTGGCAGGTTTACAGCACTGCCGTCCCATGCATTGTGGCAAAGAAACTCGACATTGCTCACTTGGGCAGATTGTTGATTCGCTTTTGCGAGCTCTATGTAGGCAGGCACTCGATCATAAGCGACGACTGAATGACACCTGGGCGCAATATTCAAAGCCAGATCGCCATGACCGCAACCGACCTCGAGTACTCGTGTATCCGGCGTCAGATGGTCCTCAAGGAGTTCCAAGAATGCGGCTTCGCCGTTTCCTTGACCTATCGTCGATTGCCAAGGGTAATAGTAACCTGATTGTTGAACGGCGAGATGGTCGTACCACTCATCAGAATGGGCGCGGGGTATGTTCAGTTCTACCATTTTGGCCAGTACTCCCTTTGGTGAACTACTTTACGAACTATTTTACAGACAACATCAATTTTTCACAGCTGTCGCTTTTCACAGATACAATAGGGATGCACACCCGCGAGGCTGACGGTCACTCCGATGAAGCTAATGTAGTTCATCGCTGGGGTCAATATGCTGATCGCTTTGATAAAACGTGATCGACATTCAATGAGGCTAGCCGAGGGTGAAATCGTCGGCATCCTGCCAGGCAGGAAATGATGTGCGGTACTGCTGCAGGTCGGCGAGTTCTAGCGCTACTATGCGATAAGTATCGGTATTGGCTAAGTCAGCGATCCAGTGTCCGTCTGGATGAATAAACCCTGAATCTCCGCAGTATTCGACATCGTTGCCATCCGAGCCAATACGATTGACGCCCACCACGTAGGCCTGATTTTCGATTGCTCTGGCGGTCAGCAGGTTACGCCAATGGTGTTGCCTACTTGCCGGCCAGTTGGCGACGAACATTAATAGGTCGTAGTCGCCCTGGTTGCGGCTAAAAACGGGAAATCGCAAATCGTAACAAATCTGTGGGCAGATCCGAATGCCCTTGAGTTCAAACACAACCCTGGTGTTACCAGAAGAAAAGTGATCTTGCTCCTGTGCCATTCGAAATAAATGCCGCTTGTCGTAGATGATAGGTTTCTGGTTCGGCGCACACATGACATAACGATTATAAAAGTGATTGTTCTCGCGGACCATCACGCTACCGCATATTGCCGTATCGAGATCCTGAGACTGGGTTTGTAGCCAGGTCACGGTATCGCCTGTCATGGATTCTGCATAGGTTGTTGATGCCATGCTGAATCCCGTCGAAAACATTTCCGGCAGAACGATCAGATCTGCTTCTGCTAACGCCTGCAGTTTAGGTTGAAAATGTTGCCGATTAGCCATTGGATTTTGCCAATGCAGTTCTGTTTGGATAAGACCTAATTTAAGCAGGCCTGCTTGTAAAACGCCTGTTTTTAAAACGCTCATCGGACTTCTCTCGGAGAATCGGTAGCGGGCAAAAAATTAAGCAGCTTTTCTGCGGCTAGTTTTAAGGTGGCATCGTCTTTAGCAAAGCAGAAGCGAACCACACATTGTTCGGGCGGCTGATCATAAAATACTGAAATAGGAATGGCTGCGACACCGATGACTCTGGTCAGGTAGGCCACAAAACTTTGATCATCCATATTGGATACGTCGCTATAGTCCGCGAGCTGAAAATAAGTCCCTGGTGTTGGAATCATCTTAAAGGAGGAGGGTGCCATCAGTTCAAGAAACAGATCGCGTTTTTTCTGATAGAAAGCCGGGAGCTCGCGGTGATGCTCAGGATGGCTCGCCATGTAGTCGGCCAGCGCATACTGCGTTGGCGTGTGAGTTGTGAACGTTACAAACTGATGGATCTTGCGAAACTCATGGGTGAATTCTGGTGGTGCGATCGCATACCCCACTTTCCAACCAGTGGCATGGTAAGTCTTACCGAATGAGGAAATGACAAAAGACCTGGCACGTAAAGTCTCATGGCTAAGCAGGCTGAGATGCGGTTTGCCATCAAAAACCATGTGCTCATAGACTTCATCGCTGATCAGGGTCAGATCATGGCGTTCCGCGATACGACTCAGCTCTTCGAGGTCAGATTCGGAGAAAACGCTACCCGTCGGATTGTGTGGTGAATTGACGATTAAGGCGCGCGTGCGCGGTGTGATGCTTTCTATGACTCGCTGCCAGTCGATGTGAAAGTCTGGCGTCAAGCTCACGTGTATCGCTGTGCCACCTGCGAGTTGAATCGCTGGTTGGTAAGCATCGTATGCGGGGTCGAAGATAATGACTTCATCGCCTTGATGGACGACGGCCTGGATGGCGACAAACAGCGCTTCAGTTGCTCCTGAAGTGATAGTCACTTCAGTATCCATATCGACCTTGGCGGCATACATCTGCAGAACTTTTTGCGCTATCTGGTACCGGAGTTCCGGTATTCCCATCATCGGCGGATACTGATTTTTACCCTCGGACAGGGCTTTTGTGAGCGCGGCTAGTAAGGGAGTTGGTGGTGAAAAGTCGGGAAATCCCTGGGAAAGATTAATGGCACCATACTCCGCGGCCATCGCGGACATGGTGGAAAAAATTGTCGTGCCAATGTTGGGAAGCTTACTTTCGAGCATGATCTACAAGTAATCGGGTAAAGCCGCTACTTTACGTGCTTTGCCTGACGAATTCATGTTCTGGCCGTTGCTTATACTGCGGTTTTGTCGGTGGTGAAGGGGTGTTTTGTGACGTAGCTAACCGCATTTTGGATGGCCTTGTTAACCCTATCGTCCATTTCAGATTGTTCCCGGGGAGACAAATAGAACGTCATATCAACCGAATGGCGAACATATCTGGGTGGCAGGTGATTCAGCGTTAAACATGCCACGTCGGACCAGAGGGAAGCGTCGAAGCGGTCTTCGCCTCCGGCTTCTTCTGAGGCTAGATCGCGAATCTTTTTGAATACAATTCTTTCGTACCAGTTCTCAATATCATCCATGATGTTGCTCAAAGAAAAGTTCCTTGCCTTGAGTATAGTCAAAATTTCGCTAGCCAATCTTTCACAGGCAAGAAATTTTCGTATAAGTCGGCTTCGGCGCTGCCAGCGGCTGGTTGCCAGTTGTACTTCCATATTGCTCTGGGTGGCATTGATGCCAATACGGACTCAATGCGACGCCCTGATTGGATGCCGTAGCGGGTACCACGATCGATTGCGAGATTAAACTCAGCATAACGGCCTCGGCGGTAGAGGAGAAAATCTTCTTCTCGCTCGCCGAATGGCGTGTCTTTGCGCTTTTCAAGAATGGGGAGATAAGCAGGTAATATAGCGTTGCCGATGCTTTTGGTTAAATCGAAGCTCTGATCGAAACCACCTTCGTTCCAGTCGTCGAAAAACAATCCACCGACACCTCGAGCTTCGCCTCGATGAGTGAGTACAAAATAGTCGTCGCACCATGCCTTCAATTTTGGATATAGCGTGTCACCAAATGGCTGGCACGCATCCCTGGCCGTGCGGTGCCAATGAATGACGTCTTCCTCAAACGGGTAATACGGGGTGAGATCAAAACCGCCGCCGAAATGCCAGTGCGTGTTGTCGACGAGAAAGAACCGTAGGTTCGCATGAAAGGTTGGCACATATGGATTTCGAGGATGCATGATCATCGAGATAGCGGTTGCCTGAAAGCCCTTTCCCGCTAGCTCGGGGCTGCGTTCGCTGGCGGCCGGCGGGAGTGAGTCGCCCATACTGTATGAAAACTGAACGGCACCTCTTTCGATGACATTGCCACCATCTATCACTCTAGGGCGAGAATGTGCACCGTTGGGTTGCTTGATATCTTCTATCGAAAACACTTCACCACCATCTATCGTGGTGATCGCATCGCAAATCTCAGTTTGTAGCTGGAAAAAATACTCTTTTACGGATTCGATATTGGCTTGTTTAGTCTTAGTTGTAGTCATGGTTGTCGTCATTGTCTTAGTGATGATTGTCGTTTTATTGTCTTAGTGATGATCTCAGTGAGCGGTCCGGTAATGGACGGTCAAATAAACAGCGATACCATATCGCAAACACGACAAGAATTGCATGATGTAGGTCAACTCGGTATTCGATACCATGGCGCCATTGAAAATTGGGGATAAGCCTTTGCAAACGACCATTGACCTAGACAGCCTAACACCGCTTATGCAGCGACTGGCAGATGCAAACCGTGCATTTGCAAGCCGATTCCCGGGTGCTAGAGATCTGCGCCAACCCATTCACACACTCTATGGCGGTGCGCATCTATATCGTCCTGGTGCGGCTACCAAGATCGCCGGTCTGGCGGCTCAGCACTTTGCTCACTACGCGCCAGACGCAGTTCGTTTTGCAGAAAGCCTGGGTATTAGCACTGAACCCGACCTTGCAGCGGCGGCGTTCGAAAGAGTAAAACGTAAGCTCGCGGCCGAAGCTATCGAAGATCATCGTGTCGATTTCGAAGATGGTTATGGGACGCGAACCGATGCTGAGGAGGATCAGCACGTTGATTCTGCAGCAATAGCGATGGCGGAAGGCTTATTGGCGGCAGAGTTACCTGCTGGCGTCGGTATTCGGATCAAGGCTCTGACCGAAGAAGCAAAAGCCCGCAGTCTACGCACCCTGGATTTGTTTATTTCCAAATTGGTCGTTGCAGCCTCAGGCCAGTTCCCCGGTGTTTTCTACGTTACCTTGCCTAAAGTGACATCGACGACTCAGGTCCAGGTGCTCTGCACGGCGATAACGTTACTGGAGACGCGAACTGGCATTCAACCAGGCGCCATCCGAGTAGAATTGATGCTAGAAAATGTCCAGATGCTGTTCGATGAATCCGGTCAATTTGGCTTGCGCCATCTAGTTGAGGCAGGTCAGGGTCGCGTAACCACTGTTGTTTTAGGAACATTTGACTATACGGCAAGTTGTAATGTGGCGGCCTCTTTTCAATCGCATACCCATGCAGCAGCAGATTTCGCTCGTCAGATGCTCATTGCAGGGTTAACCGGTACCGGGGTTAACGTCTGTGACGGCATCACCAACATTATGCCCATTCCGCCCCATAAGGGAGCGGACCTTAGTGAAGCGGAGCAAATGGAAAACCGCGCAGTCGTTGCGAGCGCCTGGCAGCTTCACTTCGATAATATATTACATTCAATGCGGCTCGGTATTTACCAGGGTTGGGATCTAAATCCCGCACAGATCCCGGTGCGCTTCGCCGCCGTATTCTACTTTTATTTGCAGGGATTAAGTGAAGCCCAGGCTCGCTTGAATACCTTTATAGATAAAGCTGCTCAGGCATCGCTGACAGGTAATACATTTGATGATGCAGCGACTGGACAGGGGTTGGTTAATTTTTTTGTTAACGGCATACAGTGTGGTGCGTTGACCGAACCTGAGGTGTTGGCCTCGGGTCTTAACCTGGCCGAATTACAAACGCGATCTTTCGCCCAAATAATAGAAGGCAGGACTCAAGCATTATGATGGTATCAATTCAGAGCTGCAGTGGTCTGATCAACAAAGGATTGGCTCACATAAAAGCCTTAACCAGCGAAAATGGAAAGGTGAACAATCAGCTGCTCGATCAACACCAGGTCGCCGTGTTCGAACTTGCCGGTGCCTATGCCCAACTCAGTACTGCTGAGCATTTTCTAGAATTCGCAGCAAGCGCCGGTGCTCGAGAACAGTTGCTCGCAAATACATTCGCTGCAGATGTTTGCGTCGAAGTCATCGGACGATTGAAACGTACTGCGCCCGACTTTGGTCTCGAACCTGATGACTTTGCTAAAGAAGCGCAAATGCTCGAGGAGTCGCAACCATTTCTGTGCAGAGACAGTTTGGTTCAACTTGGTCGTCAAATAGCCGCTGACGGAAGCCTCGGTAGTCGTGGGCTTGACGAGGAGCATCGGATGATGGCGGACACCTTCCGCCAGTTCGCGACGGAGGTGGTCGAACCGCTGGCGGAAGATGTACACCGGTTCGATCAGATCATTCCAGCAGTCATCCTTGATGGTTTAAGGGATCTCGGTTGTTTTGGCCTTTCGGTGCCAGAGCGCTTTGGTGGTTTATTACCTGACGACCGTGAAGACAGTCTGGGTATGATCGTGGTCACAGAGGAATTATCGAGAGCGTCTCTCGGCGCAGCAGGTAGCCTCATTACTCGGCCAGAAATTATGGCGAGAGCGCTGCTAGAGGGTGGCACGCTGGAGCAGCAAGAAAAATGGCTACCTAAGATTGCGGCGGGGGATCCCCTTTGCGGCATCGCCCTCACAGAGCCTGACTATGGTTCCGATGTCGCCTCGATGAAGTTAAAGGCAACTCAAGTCGAGGGTGGATGGTTGTTATCCGGCGCCAAAACCTGGAGTACATTCGCCGGCAAGGCCGGATTGTTACTGACGATTGCGCGCACGAATCCCGATTTATCGCTCGGCCATCGTGGTCTGAGCCTATTTATCTGTGAAAAGCCTTCCACAGAAGACCATGCATTTGAATATGTCCAAGCCTCGCGTGGAAAGGCTGCTGGCGGAAAGCTTACTGGTAAAGCCATTCCAACGGTGGGTTACCGAGGCATGCACTCCTATCAACTTTTCTATGACGATTTCTTTGTGCCAGATGAAAATGTCGTCGGTGAAAGCCAGGGACTAGGCCGCGGTTTCTATTTCACCATGCGTGGGCTGATGGGGGGCCGTATTCAAACTGCAGCGCGTGCCTGCGGCGTCATGCAGGCCGCTTTTGACAAAGCCATTAGTTACTCCAATGATCGAAAAGTGTTTGGTCAGGCCATTGCTGAATTCGATCTGACCCGGGCTAAACTCGCGAGAATGGCGTCCCATCTAGCGGCGACCCGTCAGATGACCTATCACGTGGGTCGATTGATGGACCAGGGTGGCGGCCAGACTGAAGCCAGTGTGGTGAAACTTTTTGCCTGCAAAGCTGCCGAGTGGATTTCCCGGGAGTCCATGCAAATCCACGGTGGAATGGGCTATGCGGAAGAGACTGCGGTAAGCCGCTACTGGCAGGATGCAAGGGTGTTGTCGATTTTTGAAGGCACAGAAGAGACGCTGGCACTCAAAGTTGTGGGGCGAAAACTGGTCGAAAACGCCGCATAGCATCTGCCACCGAGATAATTATAATGTTCCCTTTAACCTCTAATTACTGAGTCGATTATGGATCTGAAATTCAGCGAAGAAGACTTTGCTTTCCAACAGGAAGTGCGCAACTGGATCAAAGACAACTTTCCAGCAGAAATGCGGGAGCGTCACAAACGCAGCGCCAATGGTCATCTGGACAAAGATGATCACGTTCATTGGCAGCAAGCCTTGCATAAGAAAGGCTGGGCCGGCCTGAACTGGCCGGCTGAATTTGGTGGTCCAGAATTTACGGCAACCCAACGGTACCTGTTTGACCTAGAAATGGCGGCGGGGGATACACCGGGCATCATGCCCTTTGGTCAGTCAATGGTGGCGCCTGTGATCATGAAATATGGCACCGAAGAGCAGAAGCAGAATTATCTGCCCGATATACTCGCCAGCAAGGTCTGGTGGTGCCAGGGTTATTCAGAACCCGGTGCTGGCAGTGACCTTGCTTCGCTCCGAACAAAGGCCATCCGTGATGGGGATGAATATGTTGTCAACGGTCAAAAGACCTGGACCACGCTTGGCCAGTATGCCGATATGATTTTCTGTTTAGTACGAACGAGCGATGAAGATATTCGCCAGATGGGGATTTCATTTTTACTCATTGATATGAATTCACCTGGGATTGATGTCCGGCCCATTATTACGATTGACGGTCCAGCGGAAGGCCATCAGGAAATTAACGAGGTACATTTTACCGATGTGCGTGTACCGGTTGAGAATCTAATTGGTGAGGCAGGTAAGGGTTGGACTTATGCCAAGTACTTGCTTGAGTTCGAACGCGGCAACGCATATTCACACGGTCTGAAAGCCGGGCTTGCGAATCTACGTGACATAGCGGAAGTAGAAATTGGCTCTGAAGGTACTCGTTTGATTGAGGACCTGGATTTCCAGCGCAAACTGAGTCAGTTAGAGATCGATATACACGCGATGGAATTCACCGAGTTGCGGATACTCAGCAGTATCAGTACCGGTGGTAATGTCGGGCCAGAGTCGTCGTTACTGAAATGTCGGGGTTCGGAGCTACAACAAACGATGACGGAGCTGACAGTTGAGGCCGTTGGTAACTACGCAATGCCGTTTGACAACACGGGTGTCATGAAAGGCGTGAACTTTGATCCGATTGGACCTGAGTACGCGGCTGTGGCAGCGCCAGCTTATTTCAATGCACGAAAAGTATCGATCTATGCGGGTTCCAATGAAATTCAGCGCAATATCATGGCCAAGATGGTTCTGGGTCTTTGAATTTCCGGCTTAGCAGGCTGTTAAGATTTGCTAATTCGTATGGTGACGGCGAAGCCCGCGCGCGTTTGCTATCAGGGATTCGTATCAGTCATTAATAGACGCCTATGAACAGACTTACGCGACGTCACTGATATCAATACCGAGGAATCGCGATTCACCGAGTCGTTCGGCGGTGACGTGCGTTGGAATCTGATGCGCCTCGGAGTACGAAAAGATTTCAAATAGTGTGTCCTGTATTTTGTCGACATGGCGCATGACAATGTCGTGGTCATAGCCATGGCGCTCATAGTAAATATCGATTATTCCACCTGCATTAATGACGAAGTCTGGAGCATAGAGAATTCCTTTATGGAACAGATATTGCCCGGCGGCGTCGTTGGCGAGTTGGTTGTTCGCAGCTCCCGCCACAATCGGCGCCACAAGCTCGACGAGCGTTTTGGTATTAAGCCCGCCGCCGAGCGCACAGGGCGCATAGACTTCTACTTTTTGCTTGTGAATGACATCGTTATTGATGACTTTTACTGGATGCTGCTTAAGCACCTGTTCAATCGCAGGTTCATAAGCGTCTGAAATAAATACTTCAGCGCCTTCTTGAACTAACAGGCTGACCAGGTTTCGACCGACGTTCCCAACCCCTTTAACGGCGATCTTGACGCCGTCTACTGAGTCGGAATTAAACCGCTGCTGCAAACTCGCCTTGATGCCCTTGAAGACACCATACGCGGTAGAGGGCGAAGGGTCGCCATTTGCGATTGTGCCATCACTTAATTGACGTTCATGGATGCCGGCAACAAACGCTGTTTCTTTATGCATAGCTCTTAGATCTGCAACACTGGTGCCTGAATCTTCAGCGCCGATATAGGCACCGTTCAACGTATTAATAAACTTGCCCATCGTGCGCATGAGCGCATCAGATTTGGCGTCTTTTGGATTACCAATAATCACGGATTTCCCGCCGCCAAGAGGCAGAGAAGCGAGCGCCGACTTGTATGTCATTCCCTTGGACAATCGGAGTGCGTCAGTAATCGCAGCCGGTTCGTTCTCGTAGGGTCGTATGCGGCATCCGCCAAGAGCGGGACCAAGATTGCGGTTGTGAATAGCGATTATGGCGAGTAAACCGCTTTGTTCGTCTTTACACCGGACGACCTTCTCGTGGTCAGCAAAATCTTCAAACGCTCTGGTGTCTATTTCCTCAATTAACATAGTTATCTCGTCGTATTTTATTAGTTGCGCAATCGTGTCCTAAATAGTGACTTCATAGTCGCGTCATATTGATATAGCGAAGCAGGCGTTAGGCTACTTTGGGGTCAAATATTTTGATTGGTTCTGGCTTTGCATCAAGTGCTGCCAGTAGTCTCTCTTGTTCAAGTTGGGTGTTCTTGAAACTACGTTCTTTAATGTAACCAAAACCACGGATTTTTTCTGGTAACGCCAGGAGTGCCTTGATCTCTATTGGATTAGCCTCGTCTCGGCTTAATAGTCGGACTAACAAATCCTCGTACTCGTTAATAATGCGTCGCTCGAGTTTTCGATCAGCTGTGTAGCTGAATGGGTCCAGCTTCGAGCCGCGCAAAAATTTGAACTTCGCGAGAACACTGAATACGGGAAATATCCAACGACCGAAAGTGATCTTTCTAGGCAGTCCGCTGTGTTTATCTATCGGGGCCAGTAATGGTGGCGCCAGGTGTATGGACAATTTGTAATCGCCTTCAAACTCTTCTGCCAGGGATTTCATGAAGCGTCCATCGGAGTACAGACGAGCGACCTCGTACTCGTCTTTGTAGGCCAATACTTTAAAGTAATAACGTGCCACGACCATGCCGACTTCTTCACCGTACTTTGCGGTGATGGCATCAACCTGAGTTTCATATCGTTTGGCTAGATTTTGATTTTGATAAGCGGTTAGATAACGACGTCGATCCTCGATCAGTTCAGGAAAAGTCTGGGGCGCATGCTCAAGCGTTGCACCAAAGTTTATCACGTTAGGAGTGTGGGCTTTCAGGCGTCCAAGATTAAAGGCTGTTAGATTTTCATCTATGGAAGCACCATTGAGTCGTATGGCTTCTATGATGGCTTCATTGCTGATTGGAATCAGACCTTTTTGGAATGCATAACCGGCGAGAAAGATATTCGCTGCCATTGTGTCACCCAGTAAATTTTCGACAACCTCGGTTGCGTCTACAAAATCTGTGGTCTCGTCACCCACGCATTCTTTAATGATGTCCTGCATGGATTTAGCTGGGAACTTCGCATCGGGGTTTCTGGTGAATTCGGCCGTCATCGCCTCGTGGCCATTAATAATCGCGGCGGCCTGGTCACGGTCTACCTTGACCATGCTGTCATTTGAGGCGGCAACCACAAGGTCACAACCAATGACGAGTTTTGCGCCACCGGCAGCAATCCGGGCAGCATGAATATCCTCAGCCCGATTAGCGATCTGGAGATGGGTAATGACCGCGCCAAATTTCTGGGCAAGTCCGGTCATATCTAGAACGGAGGCGCCTTTGCCCTCTATATGTGCCGCCATACCAAGAATGGCACCCATTGTAGTCACACCGGTTCCGCCGACGCCCGCTAACACAATGCCGTATGGGCGTTCGTGAACGGGTAGGGTAGGCTCTGGTAGAGAAGCGAAATCGAAACTAGCGGCGGCTTTTTCTGCGACGCGTATCTTGCCGCCCGTAACGGTCACAAAGCTCGGACAAAAACCCTTCACGCAACTCATGTCTTTGTTGCAACTGGACTGCTCGATCTTGCGCTTTCGACCGTACTGGGTTTCATCGGGTACAATAGATAAACAGTTCGATACTTTGCCGCAGTCGCCGCAGCCTTCGCAAACGGCGGAATTAATAAAGGGGCGAATATCGGGGTCAGGCATCAACCCACGTTTGCGCCGCCGCCGCTTTTCAGCTGCACAGGTCTGGTCATAAATAAGGACAGAAGCACCTTTGACCTCTCTTAGCTCGCATTGCAATGCATCCAAATCATCACGATGGGTAAAGGTGGTACCGGAGGGAAATAAGCGACGGTCGTACTTGGTGATGTCATCGCTGGCAACCGCAATTCGACTAATACCCTCACCATGGAGTTGATGTGAAATCTTTTCGACCGAGAGCTGACCGTCGACGGGTTGTCCGCCGGTCATGGCAACGGCATCGTTGTAAAGAATCTTGTAGGTAATGTTCACGCCAGAAGCAATAGCCGCGCGTATCGCGAGCAGACCAGAGTGAAAATAAGTCCCGTCTCCCAGGTTCTGAAAAACATGCTGGGTTTCGGTGAAGGGCGCTTGGCCAATCCAGGTGGCACCTTCGCCGCCCATTTGGGTAAAAGTATCGGTCTCGCGGTCCATCCAGGTCGCCATATAATGGCAGCCGATACCACCCATTGCTCGACTGCCGAGGGGCACCACGGTAGAAGTGTTGTGTGGACAACCTGAACAATAATGCGGCGTTCTTTCGAGCAGATCTTTGGGACGATTCAAATACTGTTCCTTATCATTTAGGAACTTGAGTCGACGTTCGATTCTCTCACTGGTGAAAATTCTCGTAATGCGAGTGCAGATCGCACGCGCAATGATTGCCGGAGTCAACTCGCCCGTCGCAGGTAGGAGCCATTCACCGTTTTCGTTCTGCTTACCAATCACCGTCGGCCGCACCTCGGAGTGCCAGTTGTACAGTTCACTGGTGAGCTGATCTTCGATTAGGCCACGTTTTTCTTCGACGACGATGACTTCTTCCAGACCTGATGCAAACTCACGAATACCGTTTGGCTCCAGTGGCCAGGGCATGCCAACCTTGTAAACACGTAGGCCGATTTCTGCGGCAAGATCATCGTCGATACCTAAATCTGATAGGGCTTGAAGTACATCAAGATAGGATTTGCCAGTCGATACGATACCGATTCTTGGCTGAGGGCTATCCATGGTGATGCGGTTTAGATGATTTAGCCTGGCAAATTCGAGTGCTGCGCCCAACTTGACATTGTGCAAGCGCAATTCCTGCTCCAATGGTTTATCTGGCCAACGGGAATGAACATCCAGGGACTTTTCTGGAATGATAATATCAAAGCCCTGAGCATCGACAAGCGTCGAAAAAGAAGCGTCAACCGTTTCAGCAATTGTCTTGAATGCGACCCAGCAACCGCTATAGCGCGACATCGCCCAGCCCATCAAACCAAGATCAATGACTTCCTGCACGCCTGCAGGATTGAGAATTGGCATCATGGCGTCAACAAAGGCATATTCTGACTGGTGTGGCAGAGTCGAGGACTTGCAACCGTGGTCATCTCCGGCAACAACGAGTACTCCGCCATGCTTAGACGTGCCGGCGTGATTAGCATGTTTGAACACATCGCCTGAGCGGTCTACGCCGGGGCCTTTGCCATACCACATGCCAAATACACCGTCGTATTTGGCGCCTTCAAATATATTGACCTGCTGGGATCCCCAAACGGCAGTGGCCGCCAGATCTTCATTAATGCCAGGTTTGAAAAAAATATTGTGATCTTCGAGAAATGAACTGGCTTGCCATAGTGTTTTATCTAATCCGCCGAGTGGCGAACCACGATAGCCGGAAATAAATCCAGCCGTATTGAGACCTAAGGCTTTATCTCGCTCCTGTTGAAGCATGGGCAGTCTGGCCAGGGCCTGGTTGCCCGTTAAAAAAACGCGACCTGTGTTCTGGGTGTACTTATCTTCCAGCCTGACTTTTTTAATAACCATAGAGACCGCTCACCTGTATAGGAGATCCCTTGAGTACGAGTCGATTTTCGCCAGCACTCAAGATGTAAGTTCGAATGGCTAGCAGTGAGTGCGGATACTGGGTGCGGATACGCCGTGGCGAGAGGCGCAGCATAAGAATCGTGCTGAGTTGAATAGTTCGCATATTGGCTCCAACGCAGGATCACTGCCAGGAATTCGTATTGTCAGGTTCTTGCCAGGGTTGCTGGTGTTGAACTCATGTGTGAGACGGGTAAGCCTCGGTTCGCATGTTACCAGTTGGCTAAATTTGTTCAACCATTCTGAGAAGGTTGTAAATGTGGCAAAATTTCCTTTAAGACCCGTCTCTGCTGTGCGGCGACCGGAGGCAATGGCGTTTGCGTGATAGCTTTGGCAACCAGTTCTGGCAAACCGAGCATACGCAGGACATATCGTGTGGTGTTAGGGATAGCATCACGCTCCAGTTTACCCGAGGCGATTTCCACGGTGATGTGCCGCGCCATGCCGCAGATGAGATTTGATACAAAGGCTGGATTGTCGATCTTAAAGCGCCCTCGCTTAGCGCCTGTTTCGATATCGGCCAGACATTGAGCAGGGTCTTGTAACAGGAGGTGCTCTCCTTCAAGGCCGGACTTTGCCAGGAACACCTTCCACTCTTCGTTGTCCAGAGCTTCCATGAAGCAAAATTGTATGGTTACGGCTATTCGAGAGGCGGGGTCTGTCAGTGAGGACCTTAGTGTATCGAGTCGAATTTCAAAACGTTGACGGATTTCATCTAGAGCGGCTTCGAAAATCATCTGCTTATTGTCAAAATAATTATAGAAGGTGCCGAGCCCAACATTGGCCTGATCGGTAATGTCTTGAATGGAGATGAACTCATGACCGCGCGCGTCGACCAGTAGGGTCGCGGCGTCGATCAATGCTTGACGGGTTTTTTCTCTTTTTCTAGCCAATCTTGTTGGTTCAACCACTTGTTATCCTCGATCCCTGCGAATTTACTGACTGGTGCACCGAAGGTACAAGGTAGCAGTAATACGAGATCCAAAACTGAAAATTTGATGGAGAAATTCAGTTAGTTGATATAGTTTGCATTTTCACTGTTAAGCAGTTCATAGTAGTTCAATTTGTTAACTATAAATACTATGATTAACAACAAGATAGATGATTAAACTAGAAATCGGTTAAAACATTATGAATTTTGAACTCAGCGAAGCACAACTTTCCATCCAAAACGCTATTGAGAAGGTTTGTTCTCGTTTTGACGACGCCTATTGGCTGGCCCGTGATTCGGACGGTCAGTTCCCCGAAGAATTTGTTCACGCGATTACCGAGGGTGGCTGGCTGGGTATCGCCATGCCTGAAGCTTATGGCGGCGCAGGTCTGGGCATCAGTGAAGCCGTTGTTCTAGCTCATTCGATCGCGAGATCTGGCGCGGGTATGACGGGTGCATCTGCCATCCATCTCAATTTGTTCGGACCCAATCCCATTGTGGTGTTCGGTACTGAAGAGCAGAAAGCGCGATTTTTACCGCCACTGATCAAAGGCGAACAACGGGCCTGTTTTGGCGTCACAGAGCCAGACGCGGGTTTGAATACAACTCGACTGTCTACTCGCGCGGTGCGTGATGGCGACGACTACATAATTAATGGCCGTAAAATTTGGACCACAACCGCGCAAACTGCAGACAAGATTTTGATTATTGCTCGGACCACCGATTTGGCGGATTGCGCTAAGCCTTCAGAAGGGTTGACGCTTTTTTATACTGATCTTGACCGAAGCAAAGTGGAAGTCAGATTAATCGAGAAGATGGGTCGCAAAGCGGTTGATTCTAACGCGCTGTTTATAGATGACCTGAGAGTGCCAATGGCAGATCGGATTGGTGACGAAGGTGACGGCTGGAAGTGCCTGCTTCATGGTCTAAATCCAGAGCGTATTTTGATTGCATCTGAGGCAGTCGGTCTTGGTCAGGTGGCGCTTGCCAAAGCCAGTCAATACGCCAAAGAGAGAATCGTTTTTGATCGATCCATTGGCAAGAATCAAGCGATTCAGCATCCCCTGGCTGAAAACTGGATGTCCCTGGAAGCCGCTATGTTGATGGTCTGGAAGGCTGCCAGTCTTTATGATGCGGGTCGTCCCTGCGGAGCCGAGTCCAATAGCGCTAAGTATCTCGCGGCCGAGGCCGCGCTCGCAGCCTGTCAGAGAGCCGTGCTAACCCATGGCGGCATGGGATATGCTAAGGAATATCATGTTGAGCGCTATTTGCGCGAAATTATGATTCCAGTCATTGCACCGATCAGTCAGGAATTGATCAAGTCATTTATTGCTGAGCAGGTGCTTGGACAAGACAAAAGTTATTAGGCCATCGTAGGCAATGGAAGTTTAAAAGGCATTTTCTTCTTCAATTTGCTTGAGCCGGGCTGCGATAACTTGCCGCTGGCGTTCTAGCGCGGCGATTCGTTCGCGCTCCTCCTCAACACCGAGGGCATCGATTTTCCTCTGTTTCTCGCGATCAACCTTCGCCCTATTTTGCTGACGATCGTGAATCGTAAATTGGAACTTACCACCTCGTACAAGCAGTGAATAAGCGTGAAGGCTGAATGAGACAACGCTATGATTTGGGGTTTGTTTCTGAAAACCAGCAAAGGCCAGTTCCATGGCGAGTTCGATCTGCTCCTTGGTAAGGGCAAGCAGGGCATAGTCGCCAGTGAGTTCGTAACGGACAGCGATCGGTATCAGTTCAGGGCTGACCATAACCTTGTACTGACCAGCGACGAATTTCTCGAGTGGTTTTGGCGCATCGAATGTTACAAATTCGTCTGGCTCGGCTCGAAAGCTTACGCGCTTGCCAAACGGGACGCCAAATGCAGTGCCATTACCCAGGCGTAATGCCTCCAATTGGTGCGCCAGCGTCACGACCCTATTTTCTTCCGGGGATAGATGTTCAAGCCTTTTTTCACGAAATTTGCGTTTCAGGCTCCGATTTCGCTCGTTAATATAGGCTGTATAAAGTGCCAGATCCTCGTAGCGCAGAAACGCACTAGTGCCTTTCTGAAATATGTGTAACTGTCTATCGCCGCGTTGATACACCAGATGCTGTCCATCAATCTCGTCTGGCGAACCATATTTGCGCTGAATAACCTCAATGACGTCCGCCGCGTCGCCAAATGAGCTTGTTTCGATCATCAGCGGCTGTTGGGCAAAATTCAGAAAAGCGTGATAACTCACAGCCTGTCGTTTCAGTTGCGGGGGTTGTTGGGGTGGCACTAACTTTACCCGGTGCATGGTAAAGGGTTTAGCAATGCCCCTATAGGTGAGAGTTTTAGGGAGTTCCCCGGGTGGTTGCCAGCCAAGATCTGTTCCAATTTGACTGCCAGGTATAGTCTCGCCAAAGACAAAACCAAAGGCGCTGTCGATTGTGCCTTGCCCAGGCTCGTAATGGCCTTCTGGCAACGGGACCTCAACCTCTTTGATCTCGGTATTTTTGGCCTCAGGAGCGGCAATACGGGTTTTCCCTTCGCGAAGTTCCTGCCACTCTGTACTTTGTGCTGACAGAGGCAGCCAACAAGCCAGCAACAACAACCCGAGCTGGGTCGCTCTCTTTCTGACTAGATGTGCTGTTAGACGTTCTGTTAGACCTGCTGTTAGATGTGCTGTTAGCAGCGGCGTCAATAGTCGCGAGATCTTTGCCATCACCTTTCTATTACCTTTCTTTAGCCTTTCTTTAGGCATAGTTTTGCTAGCGAGTTAGGTTCTAGATTGAGTATAGTCATCGGTATGAGTATGGGTTATCAGTCGATAAGCGAATTAGTTACTCAATTAAAAATAATAAGGGGTATCGCTGTGGAACATGAAGGAATTCACATTGCCGAGTTAGTGACCGGCATTACACTTTTGATGCTGGTGGCGGCACTGACCACGATTTTTAGTAAGCGCATCAAACAGTTACCGTTGACCATCGGCCTCGTGTTTGTGGGTATCGGCGTTTCCTATGCAGCGGACAAAGTGCCTGGATTTGGTTCTCTGTCCACATTTGCGCTTTCGCCAGATCTTGTCCTCTTTGTCTTTATCCCGACCCTAATATTTGAATCTGCTTTCAATTTGAATGCGCGTCATGTCATGCGCAATATCCTGCCAATCTTGACGCTAGCCGTCCCTGGTCTGCTACTTTCGACCGCCATCATCGGTTTTATCATGGCTGTCTTTTCACCATTTGACTTGATGGTTGCGCTGCTACTCGGTGCTATTTTGAGTGCAACTGACCCGGTTGCGGTGATCTCGATCTTCAAGCAATTGGGCGTACCAGAGCGATTAACGGTTCTGGTGGAAGGGGAGAGTCTGTTTAACGATGCCACATCTCTCGTGCTTGCGACCTTGTTAATCGGCATTCTCACAGCGGGTAGTTTCTCTGGCGATGTCGTTTTTTCCGGTATTGGTGAATTTTTTCTAGTGTTTTTAGGTGGCGCCTTTGTCGGCTGGTGTCTTGCTCTTGCGGTGGGCCAGGTGCTCGGCGCCATCGAGTCTGATGCTGCGATTGAAATCACGTTGTCGACAATTCTGGCTTACTTTTCTTTTATCATTGCCGAGCATGTCTTTCATGTCAGCGGCATTATGGCGGTCGTTGCGGCTGGCATCATGATGGGCTCTTGGGGCAAGACTAAAATATCGCCTTCAACCGAGGAGTTCATGGAGCACTTTTGGGAATACCTGGCGTATCTCGCGAACGTCCTCATATTCTTAATGGTGGGCATGCAAGTTGACCTGGTGGCACTCTGGGCATCAATTGATCTCATTGCATTAGTTTGTGTTGGTATGTTGATTTCACGAGCAGTGGTGGTGTTCGGTGTGGTGCCGCTGCTCGGTAAGTTGCCAGGTGCTGAAGCCATCGGCATGCCCTACAGAATGGTGATGTATTGGGGTGGGCTAAGAGGTGCAATTGCATTGGCGATTGTTTTGGCCATGCCTGAATTTGAGTATAAAGATACTCTGGTGGCTGTCGTGATGGGCGCGGTCATCTTTACTTTGGTGATTCAAGGGCTGTCGATTGAGACATTGGTCAAGAAGTTAAAGCTCAATCAGTTGAGCATTGCTGATCAATTGGCCAAGCTCGAGGGGGATCGAGATGCCCGCTCGGAGGGTTTGTCGCGATTGGACCGACTGGCAAGTGGTGGACTTTTTTCACAGCGTATTGCTGACAATATTAAAGAAAAAGGCGACCGACAGATTGGCGATCTAAACGGCGAGATTTCCAGCATCCATAAGGACATGGATACCGATGAGATGCTTAGAACTCTCGCTCTACGCTGCATGGTCCGAGAGAAGGCCCGCTATCGAGAGCTTTTTGCCCAGGGTCTTGTTAATGAATGGGCATATCGCGAGTTAGACCACACAATCAATGTGCAAATGGACAGCATCCGGCACAGCGACGGGTTGCCTAATGCGAGTATAGAAACGTCGATCGGCAAGCGATTTAGTTTAGTCCTTATGGCAGTGATGGGATTCATTCCCGGAACGCGTGGTTCACTGGAAGGACTGCGCACTCAATGGATCGTGCGGGATTATGGGGTTGCCTGGGGCCGCTATAGGGGCTGTCAGAGCGTGTTGACGAGACTGACCCAGCTAGCGGGTTCGGAGATTGATGCCAACAGTGTTGAACGACTAAATTCTATATACGAAGATATTGCTAGCCAGTCCAAGGCACAAATTGATGAAGTCGCGGAGCAGTATCCGGAGTTTGTAGAAACCATGCAGGAACAGTTGGGGCAACGTCTCATGCTGATCGCTGAACACGATTCCGTAGAGCATTCTAAAGAACTCGGGGTTATTCAGTCTGGTATTGCCAGTTCTATTCTCAAAGATCAGGCAGAACGTTTGCGCACACTCGCACAGGATAATATGTCGGCTTGTTTCGAGATTGAGATCGATGAGCTGTTGGCCAAAGTACCACTTTTCGCGGAGATTGATCCTGCGCAATATGAGGTGATTGCCGCACGTCTATACTCAAGGACAGTACCAAGGGGAACGGACATCATCCGACAGGGGCAAATTGGTGATTCAATGTTCTTGATCGCCAGAGGTATTGCAAATGTTTCAGTGGTCGACAGTGGCGAATCTCGGCAACTTGCAACGCTTTATGCTGGAGACTTTTTTGGCGAGTCGGCGCTCCTGCACGATACGCCCCGCAACGCGACAGCAACGGCAGCAACACCATGTTCCATGTACGAATTGAAACGCTCTGATCTAGACAAGATCTGCGCTGACTACCCTAAGATTCGAGAAGGCGTCGAGAAAGTGGATGAGCAGAGGAAATTACAGAACACGTCAATGAATGGTTAGACATCCTGATCGGTGTCTTTTTGAATCCGATTAAGCAGTTTGTCAGTTCTGTCTTTGACGTTTTTGACAACGCCACCCTTTTGGTATTCTGCCACGAGCAATTCTTCCAGCTTGCCGATGTAGGCATCGGAGGAGGTGACCTCTGGATCTGGATCGTAGTGTCCCGAAGCGCCAAATAAATTAATCCAGATATCGGAGCGATGACCGAATTCCAGTAGCCGATTAAAGTATTTTCCAGGATTGCCTGGTGAAAAAATGATGCCGGCGAGACCGGCGATAATCGACATTGGTGATAAGAGAAGGTCACGCAACCCATCAAGCGCAAGCTTGAACTGGAAACCTGCGAGGTCACGGACTAACCGCCAGCGATTTGGCGCGTCTTTAGGTTTTTCACTATCGTTTATCGTCACATTATCTACACTGTTCTTGCCGTTTATCCGTCGACCGTCAACCTTTGATCAGCCAGCCATTAAAAAGTGCGAATTCCTCAATCGTGTTTCTAAACGTGTTCTACACTGAAGAAGAAACATGTAATTAGGTGTCACTTTGTCCGCAGCAATATCACTGCCACACGGCTTCACGGTTCACTATGACTTGTCGGACCCAGCCCTGCAAGATGCTGTAGCCTCCATGCCATTTGCATCGCCTCGCGCGGATGGTCAAGAGTCAGGTATTTTGGTCTCGGATAATCTCGAGTTGATGACCCATAGCCGCTTCGAGCACGGCATTCTTCTTGATACATCACTAGCACCGGTGACTGCGCCTGAGCGGATCATCGTATTTCCCGTTGAGCCAAATCGATCGTTCCTCGCCGATATGGTTGCTTTGGTGACAACTATTAGCCAGGGCAATGTCTCAAGCTTAATGAATATGCAGCGGCACTACGTTAAGCAAATGGAGACATTGAAAAGTAGTCTTGAAGAGGCGGTGGTCTGGACAGACGGCCAATTGAAAATTTTAAGCTTTACCGACAGCGCCACATCGATTTTGAAGCAGCGCCGAATGCAACTGACAGGACAGAGTCTATTGGACGTGCTCCGCTTTGAAGAGGACGACCTTCTGACCATGCTGGTTAAGCGAGCCGCTGTTAATGCGACGGATAAAATGGAGCTTGAGGGTCGACTTGCAGATGGTAGTAAAATATTTTTAATGGTGGGTATTCGGCCTGTGGCTTCGGATCGCTATCAACTCAACCTGGTAGACGTGTCTTCCCAGCGAGCAGCCGATAAGCGGTTTATGCAACTTGCCAACTACGACCCCATTACAGGGTTGGCTAACCGCGGGCTGTTATTCGAATTTTTGCATCATGCGATTGGTCGAAGTAAGCGCAGTTCACGACTCGTGGCGTTGATGGTGCTTGATCTCAATCCGTTTAACCGGGTGTCTGATGACAGCAGCGCCCAGTTGGGTGATGAGCTGATCAAGAATGCCGCGAGCCGCATCAAATCGCTTCTTCAAGATCAAGATATGCTGGCGCGTTGGGGTGGTGATGAACTGGCTATCGTGATTGAAGATCTTGAACATCCCGAGCAGGTGAGCCGGATCGCGCAACGGATATTGAGTCTGCTATCTAATCCCTTTGCGATTGACGGGCGTGACTACTATGTTTCACCTAGCATCGGTATTGCGGTTTACCCGGAAGCAGACGAAACCGTTAATGGCTTAATACAAGCGGCCAATACTGCAATGTTTGAAGCCAAGAAAGAAGACGGCAGAAATACTTACCGTTTTTATCAAGCAAAGTTACAGGAAGTTGCAGAAGAGCGAGCAAAGATTGAGCGGGGTTTGCTGCGCGCGCTAGAGAACGATGAGTTTTCCTTGGTTTATCAACCCAAGGTTTCGATATCTCGAGAGAAGGTCACTGGCTTCGAAGCATTACTTCGCTGGGATCATCCAGATTGGAAAGGTGTGTCACCACAAGTCTATATTCCGATCGCAGAGGAATGCGGCTTGATTGGCCAAATCGGTGATTGGGTGTTGAACAAGGCATGCCACCAAATGGCTCAATGGCAGTCTGATTATCCCCAACTGCGGGCTTGTAGTGTCGCCGTGAATGTCTCCACGCGGCAACTCACTGATCATAATTTTGCAGGTAGAATTGCGTCTATACTTGAAGAAACATCTCTAGAGGTGGAAAGACTTGAAATAGAAATCACAGAGTCGTCGGCAATGGAGGATCCTGAACAGTCGATCGAGATCTTAAACAAGATCCATGATCTCGGCGTTAAAGTGTCGATTGATGACTTCGGTACTGGATACTCGTCGTTGAGTTATTTAAAGAAGCTGCCTATTGATTGCATCAAAATCGACAGGAGCTTTGTAATCGACATCGGTCAAAATGAATCGACTGAATCAATTATTCAAGCGATTCTCGTGATGTCGTCCAAGCTAGGGCTGTTCAATGTGGCGGAAGGAATTGAAACGGCCGAACAATTGAGCTTCTTTGAAAGAACGCACTGTGACTTGATACAAGGCTACATATTCAGCAAACCGTTGACGACAGCTGAGGTTGAAGCGCAGTTTTGTGGTCCGCTGCCAGCTTTGCATGGTGCTCTACAAGCGCTTGCCAGCGTCCGGCCCGAGATCCAATAGCGACTTATTAGGCAGATGCTGCCAATCAACACTAAGCTTCACCCGATCCTGTTTCTTGGCTAGCTGATATTCATACATGGGGTCGTAATACTGAGTCAGGAGTGTTTCTATCCAGGGTTCATGAGCCCCGGGATTACCTTGACGGTGACCGGTAAAACCGTCGACCATTAACTTCCTGGTTTGTTCATACCGATCTCCACCTAATCGCTTTTGTATGGCCTCGAGAGATGATAGAAATTCTATTTCCAATTGGAACAGTGCCCCTGGTGTGGCCATCTCGGTAAGTTGATCGATGAGGTATTCGTTAAGAATCCGCCATACACGATTGTGCAGGGTATCTCCTAACAATAATATTGGGGCGTGCCGCATGGCTTCTTGAAGAGGCAGTGGTAGATTAACTCTACCGATCAATCGACTTTCGTCTTCTAAGGCGATGGGCCCCGAACGTTTTAGAATTTCAATCGCGAGCGCATTTTCAAAATCAATTTGGGCAGGCTGCTCGGTTCTTGTCCTGCCAAAAGCTGAGCCACGATGATTGGCAAGTCCTTCGAGGTCAACGGCATTGGTGAATCGCTTCAGTAGATCTGTTTTACCCACACCGGTTTTGCCCGAAATGATGGTGATCGGCGGTAAGCTATCGAAGACTGCTAACAAGTACTGCCGAAGTGCTTTGTAGCCACCAGGTATACGCTCTATTTCTATTCCTGATTCTTTAAGCCATTTCTGTGTGATCTCAGAACGCTTACCGCCGCGAAAGCAGTAGAGTAGGGCGTCCGGGTTTGAGAGAACATAGTTTTGCCATGCCGCGATTCTATCAACTTGCATGGGCGCTACGAGTTGGTGACCTAAAACTTCCGCTTCGGTCGAACCATTTTCTTTGTAACAAATCCCGACTTTTTCCCGCTGCTCATCGTCGAGGATGGGTATATTGGTCGCCGTCGGGAAGGCCCCCTTGTTGAACTCAACGGGTGCCCTAACATCCAGTAAGGGGCGCGCCGAACGAAACAGATCACCGAAATCCATCATTCTGCCTTCAGAAAGATAACGTGCTCAGTGTTGGCTTCAATTTTTTCTCGTGAGTAAAGTAGTGGCATATGTCCCTCGTCTGCCCAAACCTGCAGCATGTCATCGTAATGTGGGCTCGTCGGATCACCAGATTGGCCTGGTGCGTTGGTCATAACAGCGCTGTCCCAATTACCGACCTCGACGACCATTCGCCAAGACGCGCCACTAGCGACGGAAAAATCTTGTCGATAGCGCGTGGAGTTGGGCGTGTCTGCACTACCGCCGCGAGCGAAGTGATTGGCTCTGCTGAAGTCTACCGGAGCTTGCGCCAGAGCGTAGAGTTTGACTGTTTCATAGGGAATCTCACAAGGATCTAGGCCTTCTGGTATTTTTAGTTGCCACTCAGGTTCGAGTTTACGTCGTTTAGCGTCAGTATCGATGCTGTGATTGCAAATCACATTGGCGCGGTGAACTTCATTAATCACGTTGCGCCACAGGCCGTTGCTGCGAATTCGAACCACATCTTCTGGCGACCAGTCTGCTGGCTTATAATCTAAAAGCTCGAATTCAGGTGGTAACGGCACAATATCGGTTTGAATGAGCTTTACGTAGGCATTAATGCCATTAGTAAATGCTGTTGCAATCGCTTTGGCGTCAGAACCATAGGCTAACCATTCTCGGAACATGCTTCGACGATAGAGAAATAACCTTGTTGCTTTGTCCTGCTCAACGAAATTAGAGCCCAGTACTTCTGATAGTTCCCCAAGGCCTCGTCGGCGCCACAGATCGATTTGCCAGAGCCTGTCTCTTGCCGCATTGAATCCTTGAACGAAAAACGCATCGTAGTGATGCTCGGCGTAGATATGCGGAATACCCCACTGATCTATCAGGATCTCGGCGTCACCTTCGAGTCCCTTAACTCGATAGTTCGTTTGTTCTTTAGTTGAGAGTTTGGTTGAGTCTTTTGCTGAATATTCAATTGCTGCCGCGTACAAGTCGTTGTTCGCAATACTGATCATCACGATAAGAGTAAAAAGACTGAGGCGCATATGCGTTCACTGTCGAAACTGAGTGCATGACTATACGCGACCTTGTCGGATAATCTTGATTTTGATGGCCGCGGGGCGAGGGACTGAAGGAGTCCATCGATAACGTACCTACGGAAGGGCTGGTTCACTGTCGTTCGTTCCCCGAACCCAGGTAGGTATCTAATTGTCATTGATGTTTCAACTAGATTGATGAGGGTGGAAAAGAGGGTCTAAATCATTCTGAGTAAATGGCCTTCGAACTCCCCAAGTTTTTTATAATGAGTCCAGTGCCCGGAATCTGAAACCATTGCGAAAACGCTAAAAGATTTCCACCCGGGTCTCGATGTCTGTTCACTATCTTCTATCAGATTGGCATTGAAATATTGATCACCGGCCGCCTATATTTCACCGACCCTTGCGTCCATTTCCGGTAGTAAATTTAGTAAAGTAGGCCTAAGCGGAACTTTTCACGCTCGAACCCTTGTATTCTTTACGTGGTAACTTGTATGTGAACCGCCAGTTCGTCGATTCGACCGGGGTTGCAGACTATACCCTTTACTAAAACTGGCAGTGATTGTTTGGGTGGGATTCCGATGCCGCCAGGACCGCTGTGTACAAAGTGGCTCGCTCTCGTGCGATCTCTTGCCAATTAACAGCTATTTAAAGCCTTATAATCTGAGTCCATGACTATACGGATGTCTGCACCTATGCCGTCTAGATCGGTGGTGGAGGGCGCACTTGTCTTTGTTAAATCACTGTCCAATAACGGCCCAGTGATTCGAACCTATCTCTAACTGTAACTCAAATCTTTAGCTTTCCCGTGGAATATGACATAGGCGAGGATTGTGTAGCCAATGAGGATTGGCAGCACAATGAGAGCACCAACGAGCATGATCATTAGAGATGATGGTGCGCTGGCCGCCTCTACTATCGTCATTTGTTCGGGGATGATATAGGGGAAAAAGCTGTAGGCTAACCCCGTAAAAGACAGGATAAAAATTCCTGTTGTTGTGATGAGGGGAACCCAGCAGTAGCGATCATTTTCGAAGGGTAGTTTGCGCAGGATAAAATATAGGAAAGCAATTAGCGCACCTGTCGCAAGCGGAATTGGTGCAATCCAATATATTTCAGGCACGCTGAACCATTTGCTAAAAATTCTCTCGCTTACTAACGGTGTGATTAACGAGATTAGTCCAAGTCCTACAACCGTGTTTATGAGGTGATATTTTGCCCACTTTATTGCTTTTCTTTGCAAGCCACCGTCGCATTTCATGATGAGCCAACATGCACCAATAAGGCAGTAACCCGATGCGACAGCAAGCCCGGTCAAGATGGAAAACAAAGTCGCAAGCGGGCTGTCTTCAAATCCCATAATGTAGGAACCCAGCATATAACCTTGTGCTAGCGCGGCGAGAAGCGAGCCGATGTAGAATGCCAAATTCCAGCGCCATTTTTTTTGATAAGGAACTTTGGCGCGAAAATCAAAAGCTACGCCGCGGAATATCAAGCCGAAGAGCATAACGGCCACAGGCAGATATAGCTCAGTTAGGATAACGCCATGCGCAGCCGGGAAGGCGACCAGCATCAAGCCAACGCCGAGAACAAGCCACGTTTCATTTGCATCCCAGAATGGACCTATAGAGGCTATCATGCGGTCTTTTTCTTTTTCGTTGGTACTATCGCTTAACATGCCAACGCCTAAATCATAGCCGTCTAACACCGCATAAATCAGCATAGATAGTCCCATGAGGAAAGCGAAGGTGTACGGAAGCCAATCTCCGCTTGAGATAATGTCCTGCATAACTGGCTCTCCCTTACTGTGCTGCGGTGACGATTGTTCGGCGCTCTGCGCCCTGGACGGATGGTTTTAGAGGGTCACGGTGGCTGCCATCGCCTGCGCGTTTTGCCATGTGAATCAATGTACTGATATAGGCGATTAGCAGCACAACATAGGTGACTAAATATGCGCTTAAGGTTGTTGCGACCATGCCGCCGCTAATGGGGCCTAAAGCTTCTTCGGTGGTTAAAACGCCTTGCACGAGCCATGGCTGGCGTCCGATCTCGGTGACATACCATCCCGCTATGGTGGCAACCCAGCCAGAAAATGTCATGGCGACCAATACAAAAGCGAGTGGCCTGGTGATGTCTTGCTTGCGCCACAAGAAATAGGCAGCCGTCCATGAGATGACGAGCATCATTACACCCATGCCAACCATAATTCGGAATGCCCAGAATATGGGCGCGACTGGCGGAGCATGTTCAAATGCGTCAACGCCTTTTATTTCCCCATCCCAATCGCGTGTGAGGATAAAGCTGGCGAGTTTTGGAATCTCAATAGCGTAATCAATTTGTTTTGTTTCACTATTGGGCATGCCGAATAGAACGAGGGGAGCGCCTTTTTGTGTTTCCCAAATTCCCTCCATCGCCGCGACTTTTGCGGGTTGATATTCTTTGGTATTCAGGCCGTGCAAATCGCCAACAAACATTTGTACTGGGATCAGAAAGGCCGCAATAAAGACCCCTGTTTTCATGCTCTTCATGACGGTGGGTGAGCGGTCATTGATGAGCCAGCGTAACGCAGAGATGCCCGCGACAAGGAATGATGCGGTTAAGCCGGATGCAATGAGCATGTGGGTCAGGCGGTAGGGCATAGAGGGGTTAAAAACAATCTCCGCCCAGCTGGTTGCATGGGCTTGTAGTTGCCCTGCCTCATTCGCAATCATTTCAAAACCCTGCGGGGTGTGCATCCAACTGTTCAGGACAATAATCCAGAATGCAGATAGCGTTGTTCCCGCCGCGACTAAAAATGTAGCGAGCGTGTGAACCCACCCGGGAACTCGGCTGAAGCCGAATAACATGATCCCCAAAAATGTTGCTTCTAGGAAGAATGCGGTGAGTACTTCGTAGGCCAGCAGTGGGCCGGCGACATTGCCCACCGTTTCCATAAATCCTGGCCAGTTGGTACCGAATTGGAAAGACATAGTGATGCCGCTAACGACGCCTAGTGCAAAGGTGAGCGCGAAGACCTTTGTGAAATAAAAGTATGCTTGCATCCATGCTTCATCTTTCGTTGCGTTATAGCGCAGTTTGAAAAACAGCAAGATCCAACCCAATGCAATCGTGATCGTCGGGAACATAATGTGAAACGTGATGTTTGCCGCAAATTGTATTCTTGATAAAATGAAGGGATCTAGTTCCATGTTTTATGTGCCCTTTTTTCCTTTTGTTGATATGCCGTTTTTGTTTTTTCCACCGGGGATTATCTTGAGTTTATTTGTCATTTCGTACAGCCTGTATACTTTTGATCCCATTGTTAGCAGTCTGAGGAGATGCTCCGTTTCCATTTCCTGCATCTCTTCATACCAACCTGAAAGCATTTCGACCACGTTATGCATTTCTTCCACTTTCACCTTTGCATGTTTTTCTTCTTCGCTAGATGGGCTTTCCATGATTACGCTGCGTAACATGGAGAGCGTGGGATCGATCTCACGCTTTCGGCGTACCTCAACAAGGTTGCGAACAATGTCCCAAATCTCTTCATGTGTTGCATAGTAATCTTTGCGGTCATTTGGAATGTGACGCAGCATTACGAGGTTCATTGCTTCTAACTCTTTGATACCCATCGCGACATTGGAACGTGAAAAGCCCAGGCCAAGGACAATTTGATCTGCGTTGAGAGGCTCTTCAGAAAGATAGAGTAGGGCATAAATTTGTCCGACGGTGCGGTTGATACCCCACCGAGAGCCCATTTCACCAAAGTGTAGAACGAAGGTTTGTATCATTGGGGCTAAAATCATTTCCTATCTTTCCTGAACTTACAGTATATACTGAAAATATAGAATATTAGATCAATATAAGCAACATGATTCTGTTAGAAGGTGCCTGTGAAAATTAGAAATAAACTCGACTACGAAACCAAGCCAAAGCCGTTTACTTTACTTTCTGATGCAACCGTCAAGGAGGCACTAGATGTTATGTGCGAGAAGAATATTGGGTCGATTATCATTGTGCACGATGATGAAACCATTGCCGGTATCTTAACGGAGCGCGATATGATGCGGCGCGTTCTTCATCCGAGTTTAGAGCCAGCGAAGACTGCTGTTAGCGAGGTTATGACCACTAATGTTCGTGCGGCTCGTGAAAGCGATGAACTTATTGATTGGCTTCAAATCATGACAACTGAACGTTTTCGCCATTTACCAATCGTTGATGAACAGGGGAAATTGGTCAGTATGATGTCGCAGGGAGATTTTGTTTCTTACACATGGCCAGATCTGTTAGAGCATACGCGTAAGGCTGTTAAAGATAAGTTGGGAATCCCTTTTCAATTTCTAATGGTCGGTGTTGCTGTCGTCATCATTGGCCTTACTATTTCTGAATAAACACCAAGGTTTTGACGTTGTATAGTTCAGTATTTGATGGCTGGCACTCTGTTAGAGTTAGCTCTATTGACTTTACTAAACAGGAATTTTGCATGGCTCAGCCGATCCGGCTTTTGTTACTTTCAGGCTTCGTTGCCTTGTTCAGCCAAACCATCATGGCCTCTTATGCGACAGCCCTATTGAGCAGTGTTGATGGCGATCCGGTCGGCACAGTGAAGCTGCACCAAAGCCCATATGGCACCCTATTAAAGGTGGAACTGTACTCTATGAGCGCCGGCGTGAATGCATTTCATATCCACGAGATTGGCCAATGCGACCCTTCGTTCGGACACGCCGGTGGCCACTACAATCCCGAAAGCACGGGCCATGGTTTTATGGATAATGATGGCGTGCACGCTGGCGACATGCCCAACCTGCATATCCCGGCCAGCGGCGAACTCAAGTTTGAAGTCTTCAACCCACTGGTGAAACTGGACGAACGGCTGTTTGACGAAGATGGCGCCTCGATCATGATTCACGCCGGTGCTGATGATTACGTCAGCAACCCAGCCGGCGATGCCGGCAGTCGCATTGCCTGCGGCGTGATCGAGCGCAACCAATAACAACACCCAATAACAACAACGAATACTCTGCCAGTTCCAACAGCTTTTGTTACGACATGCTTCGCAAACGTCTCGCCGGTGGTTTCCGGGACAATCCTACTGACGTCGAGTTAGCAGTAGGGTGGGTATTAGGCTTAAAGCAAGGATTAACAGGGCAGCGGTTGAGGCTTCGGCAAGTCGCTCATCAGCAGCCAGCCGGTACACACGGGTGGCCAGGGTTTCGAAGTTGAACGGTCGCATGATAAGGGTTGCAGGTAGTTCTTTGATGACATCAATGAATGTCAGCAGACCGGCGTAGGCGATGGTCGATTTTAAAATGGGTAGATGCACTCGACCAAATAGCCGGACGGGCGACGCCCCCAACGTCCGAGCTGCCGCATCAAGAGACGGGTGTATCTGCCCAAGCCCGCCGTGCAGGCTGTTAAACGAAACCGTCATAAAACGGGCCACGTAAACAAAGACCAGACCAGCCACTGAACCGGTGATTAGCAGGCTGTTAATACTCTCAAACTGTGTTGCCAGCCAGTGGTCGATGACAGTCAACGGCAGCAACGCGCCGGTGGCAAGCACTAACCCGGGGACGGCGTAGCCCAGAGTCGCAACACGAATACCATATTTTACGGGTATCGTTGGACGTAGCCGGGCGGCATAGGCCAGCCACATTGCACCTGCGACACATAAAGCGGCGGCAATCACGGAAACATAAAGCGAGTTTTTTACAAAGCCGATAAAGCGAACGCCCAGCAGCGGGTCGCCGGTTGCGATTGCATGATTCAGTAATAAACCCGCGGGGAGGAGAAAACCGAAGCCGATCGGTAGCAGGCAGATTACAAAGGCCATGCCGCTGGCTAAACCTTTGAGTTGCTTCTTCTGGGCCGGCTTGTCTGGTGCCGGCAGATTAAAGCGCTGCCCTCTGCGAGTTGCCTGTTCCAGCGCCACAATGAAAACCACCAACACAAATAGCCAGGCTGCCAACTGCAGAGCGGCTCCGCGCTCTCCCATAGCCAGCCAGGTGCGAAATACCCCGGTGGTGAGAGTCGCGATGCCAAAATGTTCCACAACCCCAAATTCGGCAGCAGTCTCCATCAGTACAAGCGCCAGCCCGCCGGCAATTGCGGGTCTTGCCAGCGGTAGCGTGACCCTTCGGAAGCGCTCAAATTCTGATGCACCTAAAGTTCGAGAGGCATCAGCCAGCATGCTCGACTGCGAATCTAGATTGACGCGGACTAACAGATAAACATAAGGGTAGAGTACAAGCGACATCACTAGCGCAGCACCAGGCAGAGAGCGTATCGGCGGCAGGCGAAATTCGTTGATCCCCCATCCGCTGAAGTCCCGGATGAAGGTTTGCACGGGTCCGGACACCTCTAACAGATCAGCGTAGACATAGCCGGCCACGTAAGTGGGTAGCGCCAGTGGCAATACCAGTGCCGGCGCGATCCAGCGATGGCCGAAAAATTGAAAGTGAGTGTTTAGCCATGCTGTGCTGACGCCAAAAATACCCGCGAGCAGGCCGGTAAGCAGCATCAGCCAAAGCGTATTAAGCACATACTCTGCAAGCAGGTATTCGCGCAGGTGCAGCCAGACTTCATCAGCGGGTCCGAATAACGCAGCCAGTATGACTACTAGCGGCAGTGCAATCGGTATGGCAATGAGCAACGTCCCAATATCCAGGGTGCGTGATTGATTACTCATATCGAGTTGATGCGCAGGCGTAGAACACTGAGAATGGCTGTCCGATTTATAGGGTTGAAGTATAGGATTGATGTATAGGATTTTCGCTTGAGTATAACCTTCCAGAGCATTCAGCACGCTTACACCAATGCCCCAGTTTTACATGATATCAATTTAACCGTGGCGGCGGGCGAGATTGTCTGTGTTCTTGGCCCATCAGGCAGCGGTAAATCGACGCTGCTGAAGCTGGTCGCTGGGCTCGAAACCTTGCAGGCTGGCAGCATCAGCCTGCCTGATTTGCAGATCACAGCGCAACGGTGTCCACCTCCAGAACGGCGCCCGGTCGGTCTGGTGATGCAGGATCATGCATTGTTCCCTCATTTGACCGTTGCTGCCAATGTCGGTTTTGGGCTGCATGGTCGCAGTCGTCGTGAGCAATCCGAGCGCGTCGCATCGCTGCTGGCACTGGCTGGCCTTACGCTGATGGCAGATCGCTATCCACATACCCTATCGGGTGGGCAACAACAGCGCGTGGCCCTTGCTCGCGCACTGGCGCCGGAACCCGCGGTGATGTTGCTGGATGAGCCTTTTGCCAGTATCGATGTGCTATTGCGAAATCGTCTGCGCAACGACACTCGTCGCTTACTCAAAGCATCCGCAACGACTGCTTTGTTGGTGACCCATGACCCCGCGGATGCCATGGCGGTCGCAGACCGTATCGCTGTGATTGTTGGCGGTGAGCTGGTCCAATACGATAAACCGCAGGTGTTGTGGCAAAAGCCCGCACACCCATTTGTGGCCGAAGTTTTGGCCGGGCGCCAATTGTTTGATGCAGTGGCGAGCGAACAGACGTTGGTGTCTGCTTTTGGCACCTTCGAAGCCAACACTTTTAAGTCCAGCGCTGAAAATACGCCTGTTAAAGTCGCGGTTCTGCCATCGCGAATCGAGCTGGTACCGGGCTCGGAAGGGACGGGTTCGATTGTCGATATCCGCTTTTCTGGCGAGCACTTTACGATTCTACTAGCCAGCGCAGATCAGTTCCTCGAAGTACATCTGGCTGATGCCAGTCAGTTCAGACTTGGACAATCTGTTGCAATTGAGATTGCACCCGAAGATGTGCTGATATATGGTCGAGAACCATTCTCATTTAAGTGAAGCAATGATTCGACCTCTCATACTCGCTCTACTCTTGCTGCTGCCGTTGGCGTCAATCACAGCAGCAGAACTCAATTTATATTCCGCCCGTCACTACGATACCGATTTCTCCCTGTATGAACATTTTACCGAGGAAACCGGCATCAAGGTCAATCTCATCGAAGGCGGCAGTGATGCGTTGATTGAACGCATTCTTGCAGAAGGTGAATTGAGCCCAGCGGACATTCTCATCACTGTCGACGCGGGCCGCCTCTGGCGCGCAGCCGAAGCGGGCATCTTTCAACCCATTGACTCCGTAACCCTTAGCGCGCGGGTGCCTGAATATCTCAGAGACCCGAATAATCTGTGGTTTGGGCTTTCCAAACGGGCTCGGATTATTGTCTATCGCAAAGGTGAAGGGTTACGTGTACCTGCCCGTTATGAAGACCTGACAGATTCAGATTATCGAAACCGGGTTTGTATGCGCTCATCGTCGAACATTTACAACTTATCGCTTTTGGCTGGGATGATTGAAACAGCCGGTGCGCCTGCAGCGCAGCAATGGGCGGAAGGTGTTGTGCAGAATTTTGCGCGAAAACCCCAGGGTAACGATACTGCCCAGTTGCGTGCTGTGGCCAGCGGCGAATGTGGGTTGACAGTGGCTAACACCTATTATCTAGGGCGGCTGATGGCCTCCGAAGATCCATCGGATAGGGCGGTCGCGGCGAAACTGGGTATTGTTTTTCCGGATCAGGATGGCCGTGGCACGCACATTAATATCAGTGGTGCTGGGGTTACTCGCTACGCACCTAACAGAGCCGCCGCGATTCAATTTGTGGAATATCTGACCAGCGAATTTGCCCAGCGTTTGTTCGCCGAAGGTAACAATGAATATCCTGTAGTGGGTAGGGCAACCGGCCCGATTGCTGAGCTGGGCGATTTCAAAGAAGACCAGGTGAATGCAGCGACCTACGGTAAGCGGCAGGCGCAGGCGGTCATGATTTACGACCGTGCGGGCTGGCGTTAGACTTTTGGGTCGGGCTGAATTTTACCCCGACCCAAATAATTTAGGATTGCGTACGTTGAGTGTCCTGGCGTTATTCTCAAGATCAAAAGCATCTTCGGCTTGAAGCACCTCTAGCTTCAACCACCTTCAACTTGAAGAAATCTTCTTCAACAGATCAAGCCAGACGAGTAATGAAAGGCAACTTGTGAGAGCAATTCTTATAGGTAGAAACTGGAACTTGTCTGATTTTTCCGAAACCCACTCAAATTCAATCACTCACCATTGGTCCCTTTGGAAGTAATCAACGAATTTATACACCTAACGCAGCAGCAAGCACTCAGACTTGATGTGTATTCAAGCCTGAAGATGAGCGAGTGGGTGGCGGACGCTAGAAGTCTTTATGAGTTTTGCGTTGAAGCTACAATTGTCTATCGATAGGCTTTCTTGTTGATCCTTGTTAGCGAGAGCAACGTGTTTGATGTTACTTCATTCTTGCCAGTTTTCTATATTTTAACATAATATGTATTATGCGAAGTCGGGTATGGGGTGAGAGGGATGGTGGCGGTGAAACCGACACAGGTCGTGTATACACGGCAGACTATCCAAGGCACACTACGGACGACGCTCAGCTCGTGACGCCAGGCTTCTGAAACACGGACCCATGGCACACAGCTCATGACACACAGTTAAAATTTCACCTACAAGCGAGTCTTTTATGGAATGTCCCAAATGCCAAGCGGCCATGGAAGAAGTCACCTACGGGCGTAACCTGGTGATTGACCGATGCACTAACTGTAAGGGTATCTGGTTTGATGCAGGTGAAGCTGAACAGCTAAAAAGTAAATGGATGTCAGAATTTGTCGATTCGGGTGATCCTGAGGTCGGTAAGGAATACAACAAGATCGATGACGTTAACTGTCCGCGCTGTAACAAGAAGATGACAAAAGTTTCAGATCCCAAGCAACCGCATATTTGGTATGAGGCATGTCCCGATCAGCATGGTATGTACTTTGATGCTGGCGAGTTCACAGATTACAAATATGAAACTTTGCTCGATAAGTTCCGTGATCTGGTCACCGGTAAGCGCGAATAGGTCTAACTCTTTATTTCGATTCCCTAACTCGATTCCTCAACTCGATAATATTCTATGAAAGTCGTTTCTTTTAACGTTAATAGTATTCGGGTGCGTTTACATCAGCTCGAAGCTGTCATTACCAAATATCAGCCTGAAGTCATTGGCTTGCAGGAAACCAAAGTCACCGATGAAGACTTTCCTTTAGAGGCGATTGAATCTCTTGGCTATCACGCGGCATTTACAGGTCAGAAGACTCACTATGGTGTTGCCCTCCTCACCAAATCACCGCTGACCAATGTCACTTTGGGTTTTCCGGGCGACACGGCGGAAAGCCAAAGGCGTTTCGTCAGTGCTGATATTGATGTTAATGGCACCACAGTTAAGGTCGCTAACGGCTATTTTCCCCAGGGCGAAAGCCGTAAGCATGAGACCAAGTTCCCGGCAAAAGCGAAATTTTATGCAGACTTGCTGGCATTTTTACAGCGGGAGTGCGACCCCGCCCAACCGACACTTATCCTAGGTGACATGAACGTTGCCCCAATTGATATTGATATTGGCATCGGTGAAGCCAATATGAAGCGTTGGCTGAAGGACGGCAAAACCAGTTTTTTGCCTGAAGAACGAGAATGGCTTGCGCAACTCATTGAGTGGGGTTTGTTCGACACCTATCGGCATCTCCTACCCGAGAAAGACGACTTGTTTAGCTGGTTCGACTATCGAAGTCGCGGTTTTGAGCGAGAGCCAAAACGCGGCTTACGTATCGATTTGATTCTGGCGAGTGAAGGGCTACGTGCGAAAACACTGGGTGCAGGTATCGATTATGAAATTCGCGGGATGGATAAGCCCTCCGACCACTGTCCTATTTTCGCTGAGTTCGACCTCTAAGACGGCCCATTTAGTTTATTAGAAGTTTGACTGTTCGTTCACTTGCAGATCAAATTTTAGTGTAAAGCTCACCGGTACTGCTGGTGATATTGATGTTAAACCAGCAATTGCCCTTAGTGCTTCAATGCCTGGTAATAGGTCCCATTTTCCTGCGTTGATCACGAGCGGTTTGCTGCTGCTGACCAGAACGCTGTCGATACTTCTCGTGATCGATACCGGTACGCTAACAGCAGCTGTCTGGCCGCTGATAGTGACATCTACTGTTAGCGTTTCAAGCATGCTGTTACCGTCATCCAGGCCGGCAAACTTGCCCATATCTAAGTCGATGCTGATGAACGCCTCTGAATGTTCTGTGGTATTAAATAGTAGGCTTCTCATTCGCTCGTTGCGGATAGTAATCAGGGTTTCCACGCTATTCAGATCGATGATCACCCTGGCTTCACCGTCATCTGAAATAATGCCGGATAAACTTTTAAAATCGTGTGATTCCACAACCGCGCCGTTCTTGATTGATACGAAGCCAATGTTTGAGGCCTGTTCGTCGAGCAGCCAGCTTGCCTGTGTGGCAAACGGGGTTAACAATGCCGTAATCACCAGGGTGAATATCAGTCGCTTTACCATGAGTCAGTTCCTTTTTTTCAATGTCTTGTTCGTTTTCACTGTCTATTCGATTTTAATGTTTGTAAAAGTGGCAACTTTAGCAATAGTGGGCTGCAAAGCACAAAGAGTCCGATGCCGAAGACGTTAGCGAGTATATCTGTGAGCTCAAAATAACGATATCCGAAGTAGCCCTGACAGAGTTCAATACCGACTCCATAAAGCGCAAGCAGAAACCATATAGTCTTATCAGCACGTTGTACGGAATATTGTCCAATACCGGCCAAAACAAAAAAAGCGAGGGTGTGATTTGCCTTGTCCCAGCCGGTGAAATTCGATACTTCCGGTGGCGTGGGCGTCAGCGCTAACCAGGTAATGATGCCCAATGCGGCACATAGCGTGGCCCTGGCAACTGTTCGCGCGATGTGCGGATCAACGGTAACGGTTGATCTCCAAACGAGTTGCATCGGCGACCCGTCTTGCTGCAATAGCGAAATCAGACAGCGCGGATGCATAGACGATACTGCGAGAAGAATTAATCATGAGGCCGCCGCCCTGCCCGTTCTTCATCAATTGCTCGATATCAGCTCCCTGAGAGCCAACCCCGGGTAATAGAAATTCCATATCCCCGACAATGGTGCGAATTCGCCCAATCTCTTCTGGGCGCGTGGCACCCACGACTAGTGCGACATTCTGGTTACCATTCCACTCACCCACCGCTTGTTCAGCGACATGTTCATAAACCGTCTTACCGCTCTCGAGAATCAAGTTCTGCAGATCGCTACCGCCAGGATTTGAAGTTCGACAGAGGATATAGATTCCTTTGTCCACGTAGTCCAGAAATGGCTGCATTGCATCCTGGCCCATATATGGGTTAACGGTGATGGCATCGGCATTAAACCGGCCGAATAACTCTTTGGCATACATTTCAGCGGTACTGCCGATATCGCCGCGCTTGGCATCCAAAAGGACTGGTACACCAAGCTTCTGCGCATATTCTATTGTGGCGATCAGGGTATCTTCGGCACCAGCGGCACTGTAGTAAGCAATTTGTGGTTTGTAGCAGGCCACCAGGTCATGGGTAGCATCGATGATCTCGCGATTAAAGCTGAACATCGGGTCCGGGTCATTGGCGAGAATTTGCGGAATCCGATCGGGATCGGTGTCCAATCCGACACATAGCAGAGAGTCGGATTTTAAGCGTTGCTGTTGCAGTGTTTGAAAAAAGTGGCTCAATTACGTCCTCTGACGTTCAGTCACGACAATATTTGTCAGCGAGTATACCGGAACGGTCCCGAGTAATTAAATCGAAAAGTCATTTAAGTGGTTGTTTTATCTAAATATATTAAATTTGTTATCAACTTGGCACGGGGTTCGCTTATTACTAGATGACGACAACGACAAATACTGGGTGATTTAATGGCAACATCGATGCTTCTTTCCAAGATCATTAGCCTATCGGATGCCCGAAGTCTTCTTAAATCCCCCGGGGGCAAGGTGATGAACCAACGTGCCGAGCGCCGAATCGAAACTCGAACGGCCAGTAGTGAACCACTTTTCGTGCAGGTAACTTCTAGTCAAGAGCAGCATTTAATCGGCGCGACGTTCAGTTGTTACGCACTAGATGTTTCTTCTGGTGGTCTTCGAATCGCCAGCGAAGCGCCCATCCCGCAGGGCAGTAAGCTCGATCTTTGGGTGGAAAGCCCACGCCGACCCGGTAAGTATTTTCTAACGAGCCATGTTTGCTGGAGTGAGGCTGCTGCAAATGGTGATTGCTTTATGGGCATTGAACTCATTGAGAGCCCCACAACTGATATTCATCAGTGGCGCTTAGACCACTCGGCTCTCTAACTCTTTTTTCGAATTCGGGGGGCGGCATCTCGCGTATCTTCGATCACATAGCCAGCGGCCAGGGCTTCATCGCGGAGTTTGTCTGCTTTTGCCCATTCCTTGTTTTCCCGGGCGTTTTGTCGCGCTTCAGCGATCAGCAGAATTTCTTCCGGGACGTCGAAAACCGCGGGCTCCCAGCTCTCTATCTTTAAACCAAAGATCTGATCAAATGCCAGCAGAGTCGCTTTTTTCTGCCCTGCCGGTGCATCTGACTTCACCAGATCCCAGGCAACCGCCATTGCTCTTGGCATATTGAGATCGTCATTCACGCAAGTCATGAAGCGTTCCATGTAGTCCACAAGCGGGTCTCCGCTAGCCTCTCCCCACTCATAAGCGGCTTCGTAAAGTCTGCGCAGCGCGATGCCATTTGAATTAAGAGACTCCCAGCTGAAGGACATCTGGGTTCGATAATGGGCGGTTAAACAAAAATACCGATAGACCAGTGGGTCGATGCCTCGCTCGATGAGTGCTGTTAGACGCAAAAACTCGCCTGTAGATTTTGACATCTTGGCGTTATCGAGTTGCAGAAAGTAACCATGCATCCAGAAGTTTGCCAGCCGTGTCCCTCGACTGGCCTCGGTCTGGGCTATTTCGTTTGTGTGGTGAATGGGGATATGGTCTTCACCACCACAATGGATATCAAAAAAATCACCTAGATATTTGGCTGACATGGCTGAACACTCGATATGCCAACCCGGGAAACCGGTTCCCCATGGGCTTTCCCATTCCATCTGCCGTTGTTCGTTGGCCGGTGAAAATTTCCAGAGCGCGAAATCGGTGACGTAGCGTCGTTCATTGTCCACCCGTGCGCCTGACATCAACCCCTCAATATCGAGTCGTGCCAAATAGCCATAGCTATTCAGCTTGCGCGAATCAAAATAGATCCCATCACTATTTCGGTAGGTGTATCCCTTCGCCTCCAGATCCTCAATGAACTCGATCTGCTCTTTGATGTGGTCCGTTGCGCGACACCAGATATCGGGGCTGTCAATATTTAGCGAGGCAAGGTCAGTTTGGAAAGCTTCGGTATAATAGTCAGCCATCTGCCAGGCCGTCATGCCCGATGCCCGCGAACCGACTTCCATCTTGTCCTCGCCTGAATCTGCGTCTGAGGTCAGGTGGCCGACATCCGTGATGTTCATCACAAAGTTAACGTTATAGCCGTTTAGGATCAGCACCCGGTGCAGAATATCTTCAAAGACGTAGGTGCGCAGATTACCAATGTGCGCAAAGTTGTAAACTGTGGGTCCACAGCAATACAAACCGACCTTGCCAGGGCTCAGCGGCACGAACGGACGTATTTTCCGCTCGTAAGTATCGAATAGCTGTAGATCGGTCATGGAGGTCTCTAAAGAGGTGCTAAAGCGTTGCGCGGCATATTAAAGCAATGGCGCCCGATCTCAAGTCACTGCGCGAATCGCTCCGCCATAATACGCTCGACGGTTTCGACAATGACCTGAGTCTGAGACTCAACTTCTATATTCACCTCATCGCCGATTTCTAATTGCTCGAAATTGGTCCTAGAGATGGTTTCGGGGATCAGGTTTAAGGCAAACGTTGACGTGTCTCGGTCCAGATGAGCAACCGTCAGGCTACAGCCATTGACGGCAAGGTAGCCCTTATTGAAGACAAACTTCAGCCAGCTGGGATTGCCTTGAAAAGTAAGTCGGCGATTGTTCTCAGTGAGCTCGATGTCGATGACCTGTGCGGTGTCGACGATATGTCCCGATAGAATATGCCCACCGACCTCTGCATCCGATTTCGCCGATCGCTCAATGTTGACCTGGGTACCGACTTTAAGTTGTTTCAGATTGGTCAGGTCAAGCGTCTCTTGAATGGCATCGAAGCTTACCAAAGGTCCCTTGAGGTCTGTGACAGTAAAACAGCAGCCGTTCACAGCGACACTAGCGCCCTGCTCAAGGTCGGCTCGAAGTTCATCATCGAAATTGAGGCTGAAGCTCATTAATCCTGGTTTGAGGGTTAATTGCTCTATTGGCAGCATGCGCTGCACGATTCCGGTATACATGGTTTTTCCTCGTTGCTCTAGATTTCGAAGTACGCTTCCTGACAAGCCTGAAGATAAAACGATAGTGGCGTTGTCGGCTCACCTCGAACGGCCTTTTTACTGGCATCTTGAAAGCGACTTATGCCCAGCTGTTCCTGGCAAATCACATCCAGGTGCTGCATATAGGTTCGAGACTTATCGTCTCTCGACATTTGCTTGGCACGACGTTTCACAGCGCTAAGCTGTCGTTCGGTGATGGGTTGGAATGACATCGAGCCTCCGAAGTAGATTATGCATGCGCTCTTTAATGAACTCTTTCATGCATTCTTTCATGCAATGCACTGGGCTTTGCCATAGCTCTAGGCCAGACGGGGCTTTGCAGCCCGAGGACACATTAGGGCGATGCACGAATGATGTCAATCAAGGCGGTTGCCAATAAACTATGGTGATGAGATGGGCCAAGGATATACGGGTGTATCGAGGGCTTGTTCTTTAGCGAGACTTCAAAAGCGATTAGACTGCGTCTGTGCATTTAATCCGGTAGTAAAGTTTGATAGATCTTCGTAGCGATACAGTGACTCAGCCAACGCCAGAGATGCGTGACGCAATGCTCTCGGCCCCTGTGGGCGACGATGTTTATGGTGAAGACCCGACGGTGAATGAACTTGAGGCATTTGCCGCGGCGTTAACGGGTAAGGAAGCGGCCCTATTTGCGGCTTCGGGCACGCAAACCAATTTGCTTGGGATTCTTAGCCAATGCCAGCGTGGCCATGAATACATCGTCGGTCGAACCGCCCATACCTACCAGTATGAGGGTGGTGGCGCAGCGGTTCTTGGCAGCGTTCAGCCCTGCCCGATTGCCTTTGATACAACTGGAGCTTTGCCGCTTGATGAAGTTGAGGCTGCGATAAAGCCCGATGATTTCCATTTTGCCATTACGCGCCTGGTTTGCTTAGAGAATACTCAGGCTGGCAAGGTCCTGAATTTGGCCTATTTGCAGGCATTTAGCGACCTGACTCAGAAACACGGTCTGATGCGACATTTGGATGGCGCGCGGGCTTTTAATGCGGCGGTTGCACAGAATGTTGGCATCGATGAGATCTGCCAATATTTCGATACTGCTTCCCTTTGTCTTTCCAAGGGCCTGGGTAGCCCGATCGGCTCTGTGCTGGTGGGTGATGCCAAGACCATTCATCAAGCCAGACGCTGGCGAAAAATGTTGGGCGGCGGTATGAGGCAGGCGGGAATCATCGCAGCTGCTGGCCTATATGCCTTAAAGTCGAATGTTAACAGGCTGTCCCAAGACCATGATAAAGCAAGAAATATTTCTGAAATTATCAAGTCAAATTCACATCTGACGCTGGCCGAAGAACCGCAAACAAACATGGTACTTCTCGATAGCCAGACAGACATGTTGACCCTTAAACCGCACATGGCACAGCATGGTGTTCGAATTTCCGGCACCCGGTGGGTTTTTCATCTGGATATTTCTGATCAGGGTCTCGAGCAAATAGTGTCCGCGGTGAAAAGTTACAACCCGCAACGACAAAGCGCTTGATGAGTCTTTCTTCAGCAGACATTACCGCCATTGTACTCACGTTGCAGTTGGCAACCGTGGTGACCGTGCTGCTGATGCTGCTCGGAACTCCCATCGCGTGGTGGCTCGCCACCACGCGAAGTTGGTTAAAGGCGCCCGTCAGTGCAATCGTCGCCCTGCCGCTTGTGCTGCCGCCTACTGTGCTGGGGTTTTATCTGCTGGTTGCTATGGGACCTAATGGACCAATTGGCGAGGCTACCGTTGCCCTCGGCCTCGGAACACTACCCTTCACCTTTACAGGACTTGTGATTGGTTCGATGATTTACAGTCTGCCATTTGTTGTTCAGCCTTTGCAGAATGCCTTTGAAAATCTCGGTAAGCGTCCGCTTGAGGTCGCCGCAACACTGGGCGCGGGGCCAGTGGATCGTTTTTTCTCCGTTGTGTTGCCGTTGTCGAAACCGGGTTTTCTGACCGCCGTGGTACTAGGTTTTGCTCATACTGTGGGAGAATTCGGTATTGTCCTGATGATTGGTGGCAATATCCCCGGCCAAACTCGGGTGGTGTCCGTTCAGTTGTATGATCATGTGGAAGCGTTGGCCTATGATCAGGCGCACGGTTTGTCGATCCTACTGTTATTGTTTTCGTTTGCCGTGTTGCTGGTACTTTATGGTTCACACCGCACTCGATTGCCCGGTGGTTGGCAATCGTGAGTTCCGCAACATCACTCATGGTGCAGTTCAGCCATAGCCCAGAGCAGCGTCCAAGCGTCGATGAATGTTTTCAGCTCGAGGTCGATTTGACGCTACCGGCAAAGGGCATTACCGGTGTGTTTGGTCCTTCTGGGTCGGGTAAAACCACTTTGTTGAGAGGCATCGCCGGACTTCTGCCGCTCTCGCGTGCGCATATCCGTCTCGGTGAGATATGTTGGCAGGATGCCAACAATCTTATCGCGGCCCACAAACGACACATCGGCTACGTATTCCAAGAAGCCAGCTTATTTCCGCATCTTAACGTCGAGGGCAATTTACACTATGCCCGCAAGCGTGCCGTAAACCCTCAATTGGATGAATCACGCATTCTGCAGTTGTTGGGCTTGGAGCATCTTTTGCAACGTCGAGCCGACGAACTTTCTGGCGGCGAACGCCAGCGCGTGGCCGTTGCCCGTGCACTGTTTTCAAGTCCATCCCTGCTCTTAATGGACGAACCGCTTGCTGCCCTGGATTACCGCCGTAAGGCCGAGATATTGCCCTATTTATTGGATCTAAAGAGCGAATTACAAATCCCAATTGTTTATGTCAGTCATACGGCTGATGAACTTGCCTCCCTCGCGGATTGGTTGGTTGTGCTCGATGAAGGCAAGGTTTTGTCGAGTGGTCCGATAGAGGAGAACTTTCACATGATCGCCAAGGCGGCACATGGTGACTCTGATCTGGCTGTTTTGATTCAAGGCACTATCGCCGCGCTTGAACCTGAATGGGGATTACAGCAGGTGCAGTTTCCTGGCGGACAACTGCTCGTGCGCGAGAGTGGCAGACACGTCGGAGATGAGATTCGAGTCAGAGTTCAGGCTCGAGATGTCAGCATTAGTCTCTTGCCGCCAGAACAAACTAGTATTCTGAACACTCTACCTGCGGAGATCGAATCGATTGAGTCGAGTGTAGATTCTTCGATGGTGCTGGTGACAGCATGGGTGAAAAGGGGTACCAACCGAACCAGATTTATGGCCAATATCACTCGCCGTTCTGCTGTAGCGCTATCGCTCACCGTCGGCCAACCGGTTTATTTACTGCTGAAATCCGTGGCGATACTTAACTAGTTGTGTAGCCGTAGGACTCAATGATGCTTTTCGCCGTCGGTCCCTGAAGAAAAACCATGAAAGCCTTGGCCGCGTCATTACTCTTCGCCTTTGGTAAAAGTACCGCGTCCTGCCGAATGGGTTGGTAATACTCGGATGGCACGATCCAGGCTGACTCAGTCTCTCCAATGCCTATGATTTGAGACAGTGCGACAAAACCAAGGTCGGCATTGCCTGAGCTCACAAACTGAAAGGTCTGAGCGATATTTTCCCCCTGAACCCACTTTGATTCTGTTGCTGCTCTTAACTTAAGCGCCTCGAGCACCTCCACGGCAGCGACCCCATAGGGTGCGAGCCTAGGATTAGCCAGTGCAATTTTATTGAAATTTTGACTCGCAAGAATATCGCCTGATTGATCTACCAGGTCTGCTTGGCTGGACCATAGCGCCAGTGCTCCAATGGCATAGGTGAAGCGACTGGCGGGCGCGATCATGCCCTGCGCCTCAAGTGCGGCAGGCTTGGTTTGATCAGCAGACAAGAACACGTCGAAAGGTGCACCATGCTGAATTTGCGCATAGAACTTACCGGAAGAACCGAAGGATAAAGTAACTTCATGTCCACTCGTGATTTCGAATTCAGTTGTCAATTGTTTGATCGGCGCACTGAAATTAGATGCCACGGCGATATGTAGGTCGGCGGCCAGACTGGTTTGCGCCGTCAGCAATAACATCGAATAGACCGCAAGAAAGGATAAGCTCATTTTCATGTGGATGCGCAGGGTCAGTTGCTTGGCGTCAAATCAAAGATCACTTCATCCGGTGTGCGATTCAACGCGCCGTCAACAATGGGTATTGTCGCGACAAATTCGAGATCATCGAGCACACAGGCTGCAGGTTCTGGAACAAAGCCGATCGCGCTGTGGCTTTTGCCAAGGGAGTCGATGTGGACCACACCAAATGCCCAATACTGCTGGCCCTGGGCTAATTCGGCACGCCGTACATTCTGGTAGCTGAATGTCTCTTCCTGAGTGACGATACAGCGCAGCTGACATTTAGCATTGCGCGGACAGCGGTATTCAAATAATTCCCGTACCTGAAGGCTTACGATAAGCGATTGAGGTAGAATGCCCTCGGCTGATTCTGCGATGGCAAAGGTTGGCCAGCAAAAGCAGAACACGGCAAGTTTTCTTAAAGACTTGATATTCATGGTGACGGTTCTAGCCAGTATCTGGGACGGAAAGTACTTTCTACGAATAGAATGAGGATTGCAAATCCATGGCATCAGTATTAGTTTGTGGCAGCGCAGCCATAGACTTTCTGGGTTCCTATACGGGCTCCTTTAAGGATTACGAAAATCGGTATCCCACGGCTGGATTGAATATCTCATTACAGTTGTCGAGATTGAGCACCAGCTTTGGCGGCTGCGGCATGAACATTACCTATGGTCTTAATAAATTGGGGGTTTCCGTTACGCCTTTGACATCGGTGGGTTTGGATTTCCAGGACCGCTATCAAGGACATCTGGAAAACGAAGGCATTGATAGCCGTTATGTCTGTGTCGATGCGTCATTCGAGCACTCTGCCCACTGCATCATTTTCTCAGACGATCATGGTAATCAGATTACGGCTTTCAATCCTGGCGCTTCATTGTCCGCCGATCGCATCTTGCCCCGCGCGATTCCTCACTTTAGTGAGTTTTCGATCGTCATGTTGGCGCCGGAAGATGCACCCATTATGCTTCGCCAAGCGAGAGACATTGCAAAAATTGGGGTCAAAGTGATCTTTGACCCGGGTCAGGGTCTGGCTGAATTCAAAAAAGAAGAAATTCGTGAGCTTCTCTATTTGTCGCATTTTGTGATTTGTAACGATCACGAATGGGAAATCATGCAAACCAATGCCGGACTGTCTGCAGCCGAGGTTATTGCGACCCATGAGGTCATCATTACCCGCGGCGCCAAGGGTGTTGATCTCTATTCGGCCCATCGAGAACAGAGCCATGTGGATGCCCTACCTGACCAAAAGATTGTCGACCCCACTGGTTGTGGCGATGCGTTTAGGGCGGGATACATCTTTGGCATGCTGAACGCAGAGTCGCCAGAAGCATGTGCCGAGTATGGCTGTGTCATGGCAAGTACTAATTTGGCGTGCAGCGAAACCCAACGTTATGAAATTGATCGCGACTCGCTTATCAAGACCCAGCAAGAATTCTATGGCGCACGGGGTTAGTCCTGGTCGCTAGGCCACATTAAGACGCGCAGCCACTTGCTCAGGGTGTTTGCTGATAACAGCTGGCGAAAATACTGTGCTTCGAACTCGTCATAATTCTGATTCATATTGAACAGATCTGGGCGGCTGGTGATATGTTCGTCACCGATCCATACATTGTCTGCCAAAGTGATTGGCGCTTTGTTGCCGGGTACGTAAATTCTGTGGTTTAAATCGTGCCAGTCTGTATCAGACAAATAGCAATCTGTCGCCAACATGCACCCCTCACCAATATTGATTTCGGCGGCACTGGTTATGCGTACCACGGGATTGATAATGCCATAGCTATCGATAGTAATTTCCCTAAGACCTTCGAACACCGCCAATCACACCGGTTTGTCTGGCAACGCCATAAAATGGACATGATCGCCAATACGAATATTGGGTCCTGAGATGTCCAGGCTGCGCGGGGTCATAACACCTAGATCACAACCTGCCGCATCAAATTCGGGGCGAATAAAGTGATTCACGTACCCGCCATGCATGTGGTCGCGTATTGATTTAAGCCGAAACGGTTGGTGATGGCGTCGTGTCAAACTTGTCCCCTGATGTCTGGTCAATACTCGCATTCTATGTAAGCATTGACCGGTATTTGAGCTATTGAGCGTTATGAAATTCGGTAAAGCTATATTCCTAAATGGCACTTCGAGTGCCGGCAAAACTTCGCTCGCCCATGCACTTCAAGAAGTGCTGAGTGAACCCTATGTTCATGTTGCGCTGGATCAGTTTCGTGACGGGTTGCCAGCCAAGTTTCGTGGGCTTAATGCGGCACCTGGCACAATGGGGTACGAAGGATTGAATGTCGTACCGGTAACCTCCGGTGAAAAACCGTTTACGGCCGTTCAATTCGGCGATGCTGGTCAGCAGGTGCTGCGTGGGATGAGGCGTGCCATGGCGGCCATGGTTCTTGCCGGGAATAACATTATTATCGATGACATTTTGCTGGAACCTGGCTTTCTCCAAGATTACGTTGAAGTATTCTCAGGTCTTGAAGTGGTCTTCGTCGGTGTACGATGTCCACTAGACGTGATCGGTGCGAGAGAGCGGACTCGGCTGGGTCGATTTCCTGGTACCGCATACGGGCATTTTCATTCCTGCCATGCGCATCATTGCTATGACATCGAAGTCGATACGTCACAAGGCACCCCGATAGAATGTGCGCAGCAAGTCTTTAATTTTATGACCCAACATCAGGGACAAGCGTTCAGTCAAATCGGTCGCGCAATGCCATGATAGTTGTAGGTTGCGAATTTCGGGCCGGGTATAAAGCCCTCTTCTAGGATGTCGAATTTGAAGCCATTTTTGAGTATTGACAGGTCTGGTTCTCGATTCAGGTGACAGCCCCCCGCTAACTGCTTCCATACAGGGTTGATACGATCTTGCCAGGCGGCAATAGCAGCTTCTTTCGCCTTACCATGTTCAACGAATATGAGTTTGCCATTCGGTTTCAGCACCCGATGAATTTCGATTAGCGCAGACTCTGGATCTGGAATGGTGCAAAAGGTCCAGGTGACGACGACCGTATCAAAATGGTCACTGGAGAAAGGTAAATCTTCACAGCCCTGAGGCACAAACTCGACCGGTATAGCCGCTTCGGCTGCGACTTCCCGTGCATATTCCTGCAGTTCCAGTGATGGGTCCACGCCGGCCAATGACACGCCGGGAGAGTAGAATGGTATGTTCAGACCGGACCCAATACCCACTTCCATGACCTTACCTTCTGCGGCGGGAATCCATTTACGCCGGAGCGCTTCTAGCGCCCGATTCTTCATCAGTAAATTCAGGAGTTTCGGTAGAAAGTACTTTTCGTAAATACCCATCAAAGGTTTCTCATCTAAATACCCGCCACAGTGACAAACAGACGTGGCGCTGTAAATGGGACTATGGCAAGGTTTGCATCATGACAGAAGCAGAACTCGCCCAATTTCGGCATCTTATTCATGGTGCTAACAATATTGTGATCTTTACTGGTGCTGGTATTAGTACCGAATCAGGTATTCCTGATTTTCGCGGGCCCAATGGTATCTGGAAAACCATGCGCCCCATCGATTTTACTGATTTCGTGGCCCGTGAGGATGTGCGAAGAGAATCCTGGCGACGCAAGTTCAGTGGCGATGCTATGGGTCAGGCGGTCCCCAACAGTGGGCACATTGCGGTGGCGAAGCTGGTCGATATGGGCAAGGTCAGTTTCGTGATCACACAAAATGTGGATGGGCTTCATCAGAAATCGGGAATTGCGGATGAGCACATCATTGAATTACATGGCAATGCCAATTATGCCTCCTGTTTGTCATGCCATAAACGTTATGAGTTAGAAGATATTCGGTCCATCTTTGAAGGCAAAGAATTTGAAGGTGAAGAAATAGTCCCCTATTGCTCAGAATGTGGTGGCATGATTAAAACAGCGACGATTTCATTTGGTCAGGCGATGCCCGAGAGACCCATGAACCTGGCTCAGCAGGCCGCGCTAAGCGCTGATCTGTTTATTGCAGTGGGTTCTTCTTTGACGGTCTACCCTGCTGCGAGTTTTCCTCGAGTAGCGAAACAACAAGGTGCCAGTTTGGTGATTGTGAATAATGAGATCACCGATCTGGACCCGATCTGCGATCTGGTATTGCACCATCCGATTGGTGAAACCCTGACAGCTGCTGTGGACTAGTCAATGATATTGCTGACCATGGCGGTTAGCTCGTTAATATCGATTGGCTTGCTGAGAAAATGTCTGATCTTGAGATTACCTGCTGTCTGCTCGTTGATCAGCATCTGATCTCCCGTGCACAACACAATGGGCTGTGAACGATCGTAAGCCAGGAGTTCGGTTGCGAGCGTGATTCCCGACATTTCTGGCATTATCTGATCCATGATGACCAGATCGACCTGTTTCCAGTTTGTCTTGTAATATTCAAGAGCTTCTGTGCTCTCAGTAAATGCCGTGACCTTGTATTGCTGCGCGCGCAGGAGTTCAGCCAAAAACTCGGTGATCTGAGCTTCGTCATCAACGACCAAAACGTGTTTGCGGTTGAGCGGGATTGCTGGTGAAAACTGTTGCGCAGGTCCCTGCTTTCTATTTTTAATAATCGCATCAGCACGCTTCAAACCATCAAAGACTTCTGCCTCGTAACGACGAACGGTGGCGAGTCGCTCACCTGAGAACTCATCGTGTTCTTGCAGAATCATATTGATGAGTTCGGTATAGCCTAGTGTCGTTGTGAGTGCGTTACTCAATTCATGCACAAATTTTCGTTCTGGCTGCTTGTCACCTTTGAGTTGCTGACCCAGTGCAACCAGTTCAGAGATGTCCTCTACAATCAGGGTTGATGCTTCGGCTAAATGGATTTTAGTATAGAGGCTATTGTCGCCGAACTTGAATTGAATTTGGACTGCTGTTGTGGACTGATGCTGAAATAGCAGGTCGAACGCCTCTCGGCAATCGGGGTGAACGAGCGTCCGGACATCGGCACCAGGTTGCAACTGCAGCAGTTGCCGCGCAAATTGGTTTGCACTTTTGACTCGAAAATCATCATCCAACGTCAAGACCCCGACGGGCAAATGGTCAAATAACTTCAAGTCAAACTGATCTTCCTGGTCCTCGAAATCCATACCCATACCCATACCCCAACTTTCCCTGCGGCGCCTGGTCAACACCTATCGATATGCCCACGGTTCTTTATTATCTTTCGGCACTATATCGGGAACGATGAATCAAGGGTAGAGGAGCTGAAATCAAGTCGAAATCAAGCCCGCGACGATTCGTTCGACAGTCATTTGTCTAGAACACCATCCGGTGGGTTTTGATGGTCTATATTGAAGAGGTACATAAATGGGTTATAGCGCGAGATGGGCAGCATCGAAACAACCAAAAATTCAGACAAGAATGCAGAGTTTAGGGCTCTGCAGGTTGACGATATCCCTAATTGTTCAACCACTGATCAGTTGATTCTAGAAATTATTACCGATGATGACGTTGATTTAGAGCAGTTGGCAACGTTCATAGAGGAAAGTCCCTCAATGGCGGCAACTATCATCGGGCTGGCGAACTCAGCGTATTTCAGCGCCCCAACGGCCATATATTCCGTCAACGATGCGATTATTAAGGTGCTGGGAATGCGTATGGTACGCAGCATCGTGTTGAGCGTTGTATTAGGGCGTTCGCTGAATTTATCCCAGTGTCCTGGATTTAGTGTCATTGAATATTGGGCGGATGCGCTAACAGTCGCTCGCTACTGCCAGATTCTGACCATTAACTCTGATTTCAAGAAGCTGGTCTCTTCAGATCAGATTTATTTATGTGCGTTACTGAGCAACTTCGGACGTCTGGTGTTAATTAATCATTTCCCAAAAGAGATGAGTCAAATTATTACGAGGTGCGATGGTGATCTATTAAGCGAAGTTGAACAGCAAAAAAACCATCTCGGGATTACTCAATCAGAAGCTGGTGTTTTACTTGGCAGAAGATGGCACTTACCTACCCTGGTGATTAACACGATGAATTATTGCCTGACACCTGACTACCAAGGGCAAGATTGGGCTGTGTCCCGAGTCGTTGGTGAAGTAACGCTTTTGATGAACCGAGTGGCTCAAGGGGATTCTGAGCTAGCATTGTCTCCGGTGTGCGAGAAAATTCTTCGAACGTCTTCTGATCAATGTAATTTGCATGAGCTAAAGGACCTCAGGGAGGACCTGTTTAGCATTGCCCAACATCTGCAAATGGGCGGCTGAGATATGCTACAAGACTCTCTGAATCTCTTGAGAAGTCAATTTTTTGGCCTTAACCGCATTCTATCTACTATTACAGAACTCGTATCAGGTGCTGTTCAGCATAAGGAAGAGTCAGAGTTGCTGAAAGCAGCAACAGAACTGCTGATTCATAACCATAATTTTCAGTATGTAACGATTCATCTAGCTGTACAGGGTGAATTACAATTGAGCTGTGCAAAATCTACCCGCAGTCTCCTTCGTGGCGACACTGATGAGTCGTCAGCAGACTGGGTGAGGACTTGTCTTCTAGTCGCAAGCCCGCTGCTGGAGCAAGTATCGCAACCGGTAGTGAAGCGAACGATCGCGGATACTTTTTACTACTCCTCCCCTATTGCTTATCAAGACCAGATTCTGGGTGTGATTACGGTGAATGCGCCAAGTTATGATGATAACCATGGGAAATTTCTACCGGTTTTTGCGGCATCATTGGCGAGTTTGGTTGTCAGCTGCAGATATAGCATGCAACTGACTGCAGATGTTCAGCGACGTAGTGAAGAATTAGAGTCTGCCTGGGAATTAGCGAACCAAAGTGAAGCTGCTAAATCTCGGTTCTTAAACAATGTAAGTCATGAGTACCTGACCCCGCTGAATGTCATTAATGCAGCCAGTACACTCCTATCTGATTCAAAATTGACGGCCGAACAGAAAGAATGTGTCGATACCATTAATGATGCGGCTCAAAAGCTGAGTAGTATGGTGGGAGGTACTCTGGATTTTGCACTGACCGAGTCCGGCGTTCTGCCTCGAGCTTCTCAGCAGGTCAACATTTTGCCGCTTCTGCATGGTCTGATAGGCGAGGCTCGTGCATTCATTACCCGGCCTGAGCTTGCGCTGGAATTGCTTATTCCAGATTCACTGCCACCGATTGAAGTTGACACTAAACGGCTCCGTCAGATACTGATTCATCTCGTTAGCAATGCCATCAAGTTTACGGAGAGCGGTGTCATCAGCCTTGAAGTTAGTTTGTTGTCGCAAGCTGGAAAAATGCTGGACCTGCGCTTTCGCGTTACAGATACGGGCATCGGAATCACTCCCTCGGATCAGGAGAAAATATTTGGCGCCTTCCACCAACTCGATGGTTCATCCACGCGACCTTATGGCGGCACTGGGCTGGGGTTGGCATTATGCCAGCGAATGGCGGGCACTATGGGGAGCGAAATCAAAGTAGACAGTGAACTGGGCCGGGGGTCAAACTTTGAATTTGTGCTGCGGGTGCTAACTTCATCCGATAGCACTTCATCCAAGAGTAGTTTGGGGCAGACAGTGCGTCTCGTAACAGATGCAGTCAGCGTGCTTCTCGTGGAAGACAACATCATTAATCAAAAGCTCGCAGCGCGGCTGTTAGAACGATTGGGTTGTGAGGTTGATATTGCTAACGATGGAGTTGATGCAGTCGATAAGTTCAGTCGCGCTGCTTATGACGTTGTTTTTATGGATTGCCAAATGCCGAATATGGATGGATTTGAGGCTACCTCACGCATTCGTGAACTAGAATCTACTCTGGAATCGACTGGTTCGGTCCACCGTACGCCGATCATAGCCTTAACGGCTAACAGTTTACGGGAAGATAGAGATCGTTCTTTTCGCGCAGGAATGGACGAGTTCCTCACCAAGCCAATTGCCAAGAAGCAGTTACAAGAGGCGCTCAATCGCTGGACGCCTCATTAGATGTCGTTCTAGACGCCCTGCTAACCTTCGCTAAATCTACTTCGCTGTGCCAACGACCCTTTGTTATGATAGTCGCCCGGCTACTAGCGAATCATTTGGCGACCCAACGACGTGATTTTTAAAAATCTTACCTTTCAGGTACTTATCGCCGCAATACTTGGCATTGGGCTGGCGACGACGATTGGCGCTCCACTTGCCGCCGACAGTTTACTGGCGGAAACGATGACGCTCCTCAAGACCTCTTTTCTGTCGGCGTTGCGTATGTTGATCGCTCCAATGATCTTCTTTTCATTGATCGGTGGCATTATCAGTATTGGTGATGTTCTGCGTCTTAAGAAGCTTGGTAGCGTTACGGTGATGTACTATTTATTGACCACCTTTCTGGCCATCATGTTGGCATTATTTGCCGTGTTTTTTGTTCACCCATGGACGAACTATCCGCCTAGTATAGAAATTGTGAATGCGATTCCTGTCGATCGAATGATCGATCCGGGTAGTGAATCGATTGTTCTGGTGATACAGCAAATGTTGAATCTCGCTCTCACTAACCCAGTTTCAGCTCTGGTGGAAATGAATATCCTTGGCATCGTGGCGAATGCCTTTCTGATCGGGATTGCCATGGTGGTCGCATTACCCGCCAGCAGTGCGCTGTTTGACGTGGTGAATCACATCAATGAAGTCATCTTCAAAATTCTGGGCTGGGTCATCAAGTTTTTACCGATTGGCATCTTTGCGATCTTGTTTGATTTCACCATGCGCCTTTCGACCGGCGATGGGCATTCTGCGGATTTTTTGACCCAACTATTTCAATTCGCGTTATTGGTTGTTGTCATTACCTTGATTCATGGGCTAGTGGTATTGCCGCTGATTGCCTGGCTGGCCACGGGTCGATCACCGATCAAATTGTTCCGCCAAATTGCGCGGCCGATGATTGTCGCGTTCAGCACATCGTCTAGCGCCGCTACTCTGCCGGTCTCTATGAAAACCTGTGAGGAAGAATTCGGCGTCAATAAGTCTGTTTCCAGCTTTGTCTTACCGCTCGGCGCAACGATGAACATGGATGGCACCGCGCTTTTTGAAGCTTTGGCGGCGGTTTTTCTGGCCTACCTATATGGTATCGAGTTGAGCAATTTAGCGCTTGTGACGATCTTTTTGATGTCGATGGTGGCATCAATTGGTGCACCGGGCATGCCTTCTGCGTCTATGGCTGGTATGCAAATGGTGTTGTTGGCTGTTGGTATACCGCTTGAGGCCATCGCTATCCTGTTAGTGATTGAACGGCCGTTGGATACCATCCGAACAGCGGTCAACGTCGAGGGTGACATCATCGGCACCCTCGTGGTGAGCCGTTTTACGGGCTACTCAGTATCAACTCCGGCGCACGAAGGGGTGAGTACTTGATAAGCCTCCATCAACTGCAATGGCCTGGCCGTTGACATAGCTGGCGTCGTCACTGGCGAGAAATAGCGCCATGTGAGCAATTTCATCCGCTGTACCGTGCCGCTTTAATGGGTTCAACTGACCGATCTTATGTTCGTTACCGCGAGATCGTGCACCATCAAAAATTGGTTTGGTCATCCCGGTTTCTGTAAGGCCGGGGCAAATCGCGTTAATGCGTACGCCCGTCCCATAAAGTTCATTGCTGACAGTTTGAACGAGACTGATCACGCCAGCCTTGGATGCGGAATATGGGGACCCGCCTGCATTAGCGCGTAAACCAGCGACAGAGGCTGTACAAATAATACTGCCCTTACCTTGCTTTGCCATGTGATGCCCAGCGTATTTGACTGCCAGGAATGGGCCAATCAGGTTAATGTTGAGGACGTTTTGCCAGTCTTCGACCTTTTGTTCAAACAGTGGAACAGAACCACCGGATATTCCAGCATTGGCAAAAAAGACATCAATATCGTCAAATTTCTCCAGGGTTTGATTGACCAAAGCTTCGACGGATGCCTCGTCGGATATATTGGCTGTATGGATATCGAGTCTGCCCGTCGTACCTTCTTCAAGTTCTAGACCTTCAGCTGTTTCAATAAGGCCTTGTTCATTGAGGTCCACCGCCATCACATTAGCGCCTTCGGCGACGAAAAGTCGTGCCGCCGCTCTGCCGATACCGCTACCGGCGCCGGTGATGATCGCTGTCTTACCTGCGAGTCTGTCCATGGACTTATTCCCGAAGATTGAAGTTTGAGAGCGCATCCGACCCCAGGATCAAACGCGCGAAATAATGGATAAACTCTCGATGTTGTTGGTTTACCTGGAGTCGTGTCATCGATTCTTCACCCATTTTTGATGTCAGGTATTCATAACAGCGCGTGACTGTGTGTCCCTCACCTAAAAGGCCCTCGATCTCCTCGTTCAAAAAATCATGGAGGGCTGGCAAATCATGCTCGGTAACACCAGATCGTCCAGGGTCAAGTACAGCGTTGCCCCAAATGGTGGCGACGTAAACGCGAAATCGGTCCTTGTCGAAGAACTGCTCATTGACACCAGAAGCATTGACGATTTCTTCGATAGCGGGAAGGAATCGCGTGCGTATTTCTTCTCTATCCATTGTTTTGATGGTCCTAATTTGAAGTTCGAGTATGGCATTCTCTTGCTGGCGCTAAAAGCCAAGCCTGTTTACACTTACGCCACTTTTAAATCACAAATTGACTGGTACAAAAAAGGGAAACTTATGAGTGATCTGTTGGAGAAAATTGAGAACGGCGTTGCCGTATTGACGATGAATCGGCCGGAGAGTCTAAATGCGCTTTCGGCCGAGATGATGGCAGATTTGTCTGAGGCAATGCCACGTTTAGCTGAAGACCCTGCGGTGAAGGTCATTGTATTAACAGGTGCTGGCCGCGGTTTCTGCGCTGGAGGTGATGTGAAGGGTATGGCAACCCGCAATGAAGGTACTTCCGACAATAGTTCTGGGAGCAATGCCAAAGGCCCCACTCTTGAGCAAAAAGCGCAGACCTTGCGCAAGGGAATGGAAGTTTCTCGAATTTTGTATCAGTGCAGTAAACCCACCATCGCCATGATGCGCGGTCCAGCCGCAGGTGCAGGTCTATCGCTTGGGTTAGCCTGTGACATGCGCATTGCATCTAAAACCATTCGTTTTACCACTGCGTTTGTGAACGTTGGCGCATCTGGCGACTACGGCGGTAGCTACTTCTTGACCAAACTTGTGGGTGGTGCCAAAGCCCGCGAGCTCTATTTTACCGGTCGAAAAATTGATTCTGAAGAGGCGCTGCAACTTGGCATGATCAATCACCTGGTGGAAGACGACGAGCTTGAGGCCAAGACCATGGAATTAGCCAATCAAATTGCAAGTGGCCCGACGGTGGCGCTCCAGTATATGAAACAAAACCTGAATGCTGCCGAGACTGGCACGCTTGAACAGGTCTTTGACATGGAAGCTGCAGCTATGACACGCACAATGATGACTGACGATCACAAAGAAGCGGCCCGTGCGTTTGTAGAAAAACGCGCGCCCAACTTCTCAGGCGAGTAATTTTAGTTCAAGGGTTATGACACGGCAGCGTAAAATCATCCATGTCGACATGGACTGTTTTTATGCTGCCGTTGAAATGCGTGACGATCCGTCTTTACGAGGTATTCCTCTTGCTGTCGGTGGCGCTTCGGATCGTCGTGGTGTCATCTCTACCTGCAACTATGAAGCGCGACAGTTTGGTGTCCATTCAGCGATGGCGACTGCCTATGCGCTTCGCCTATGCCCCGGCCTTAAAGTTGTATCCGGTCGCATGTCACACTATCAGGCCGTATCTCGCCAAATTCGTGAAATTCTATCGCGCTATACCAATATCATTGAACCCCTTTCGCTTGATGAAGCTTTTCTCGACGTCACCGATTGCGATCAATTGAGCGGCAGCGGTACGCTTATCGCAGCTGATATCCGTCGCGCGATTAAAGAAGAACTCCACCTGACGGCGTCGGCTGGTGTCGCGCCGAACAAGTTTCTCGCCAAAATTTGCAGTGACGAGAATAAACCCGATGGCCAGTGTGTCATTGCCCCAGATGAGGTCGATACTTTCGTAAAGAATTTACCCCTGGGCAAGATTCCTGGCGTTGGCAAGGTCACCCAAACTCGCCTCGCAAAAGCAGGCTTCTTCACCTGCAACGATATACGGCAAGTCGGCGAACAAAAGGTTTTGATGCAGCTGGGTGGGCTTGGGGAAATGCTTTGGAGGCGTGCTCACGGTATTGACGATCGCGAGTTAACCACCTCCTGGGTACGTAAGTCCTTAAGTGTGGAACGCACGTTCGCAGAAGATATTCTGGAAGTTGAAGCAGCGTTGTTACTGGTTGATAAACTGTTCGATGAACTCTCATTGCGACTGGAAAAGCACCAGGAGCGACCCATCAAGAACCAACAAGTTAAACTGAAATTCTCCGACTTCAAGAGCACAACAATTGAAAGATATAGTCACAGTTTGGACAAGAGCTTGTTTTTGGACTTGCTGCCTATCGCCTGGGAACGGGGTAATGGTCTCGGTATTCGTCTGCTGGGTGTTGGTGTGACGTTTCGTGATGCTGATCAGGTAGCCGAGGGTCAGCTCACCCTATTTTAAAAGGCTATCTACCTTAATGGTGGTGGTTTCGGTATGATGACGCTCTTTTGAATCGCCACTTTGCTATGCGTAAAACCAAGATTATCTGCACCATCGGCCCAGTGTCTGACAGCTTTGAAATGCTGGAAAAGTTAGCTGCTGCAGGAATGGACGTGGTCAGGCTCAACATGTCACATGGTGAGCACGATTCTGCTGCTCGAGTGATCCGTGCCATTAAGACGCTGAACCGAAAGATCGTTCACCCCATAGCAATTTTGTTGGATACGCAAGGCCCAGAAATTCGTACGGGGGATCTAGCAAACGAGCTTGAACTCAAGAATGGTTCAGAAATCACGATTAGTGTTCGTGATAACACCGATGTGGAAGCATCTTCGTTTCACATTCATTACGACGAACTGATTGATACCGTCGTTGTTGGCGATCGCATTACGGTCGACAATGGCATTATCAACCTTGAGGTACTGGCGAAAAACGAAGACGGTACCATGAATTGTAAAGTGATTGACGGTGGTGTTTTGAAGAGCAAGCGTCATGTCAATTTGCCAGGCATCAGGGTCAACTTACCTGCGATTACAAAAAAAGATCATGCTGATATTTTGTTCGGTTTAGAACAGGGTGTCGACTTTATTGCCCTCTCCTTTGTTCGTGAAGCGCAAGATGTTCGAGAGTTAAAAGAGCTGATGGGCGCTAAGGTCGGCAAGGTAAAGATCATTGCCAAAATTGAAGATCAATCCGGAGTGGCAAATCTTGAAGAAATCATGGATGAAGCCGACGGTATCATGGTGGCCCGTGGTGACCTGGGTGTAGAAATTAATGTTGCAGAATTGCCTGCGGTACAACGGAAGATCGTTCAGCGCTGTGCAGAAAGAGGTAAGCGAGTTATCGTTGCGACGCACTTACTTGAGTCGATGATTGAAAATCCCATTCCTACTCGCGCAGAAGTGACCGATGTTGCAAATGCGATCTACGAAGAAGTGGATGCTGTGATGTTGTCCGGTGAAACCACAATTGGTAAGCATCCAGTTCGCTGTGTTGAACAACTTGTAGAAATTGCAGATAAAACCGAGTCGATAAAGGGCCTTGGTTTCTCAGATAATCTTGAGGACAAGAGTGATAAGCAGTACGTTGCCGCGACTGCCGTTGATCTTGCCGAGGCAATTGGTGCCGTTGGTATTGTGGCGATTACGCGGCGCGGGCTGATGGCTGATTTTGTGACCAACTGTCATCCACAGAAAACCCGCATCTATGCATTTACCAACGACAGCCAGACCCGCCGTCGTTTAATCTTGAATCGTAATGTCACCGCGTTTCGAACAGCATTCAGTAATGACCCTGAAAAAACCCTACGTACTGCCTTCGATGTTCTTTTATCTAAAGGCGGATTACAGGCAAATGACAAAGTCGTGGTCATATCGGATATATTGGCTGGTGCAGGTATTGAAGCCATTCAGATTCGCAACTTGTAAATGATGGCTTGTAAATTATAGAGAGACGATGGAATTCCTATCGAATATTGTCATCGACCGGTGTGCTCTTAAGCTGCGGCGCTCATTCACTGCCGGGTTACTCTTCTTGTGTGTGTTGTTATCCTCGGCGCAAGTATTCGCCGCCTCAAATGACGAGCTATTGAGGATCATTGAGCGATTGGAACAGCGTGTCGAGCAGTTAGAGTCTCCCTCGCCAGACGTGGTCACATCAACCCCCACTCCTTTGGTAACAAGCCCCCCTGCGCCCCTTCCCACCATCCCCCGGCAACAGGAACCCAGGCCGGTCGTTCAGAAAATCGCAACGACGACGCCGCCAGTACCGCCGCTTGAACTCATACCGCCCATGCCGACTCCAGTGACAGAGGCAAACGGCTTATGGACGCTATTTCTTAATATAGAAAGTGCAGATCCGGCTCAGCTAGTGCAACCTTTTACCTGGGAAGATATTCGAAAGACCTTTCAGGTCATAGATAATGCCGGTGCCACCAGGATGCTGACGGTTGATGTCTCTATGCAGGGTGACGGTAACAGGACCAGGGTGGGTCGTTCTTTTCTGCTGCGCACCAACTATCGCTATGATTTTCGATACGTCATCACCTATCAATTGTTTTTAGATGACGATCGTATTCTATCGGCACAGAAGTATTTGTCTTCTGACACCTTGGAGATTGATCACCGAGGCAGAATTCCACCAAAAATCTTCTACGATTTAGAAAACCAGAATGTGGATCAGATCAATGAAGCGCCAGTCCAGGTTCGGTTTGGATGCCAGAGAGAGCCCTTCACTGCACTCACGAACCGGCGCGAGGGAGAAGCAGCATTCCTGCAGTTGAATACTTACTCTTGCTTGGGTCTGAATTTCGACAAGTAGAACTCTGGCACTCGCTGCACCAGTAAACCGATCACGATCATGGTGAGGCCTGAGTAGCTCGCCCGAGCCACCCTCCTCCCCTGCCTTACCGCTCCAATCCTAAATTATGTAAAACAATTGCCTAATATTGGCATCTCGTCTGAGCTTCGTTGTAACGCCCAGAGGCGTCTTGTAAATCGGGGCGGTTCATCCTATTAATTCGTTAACTGGTATCGGTTTGCCTGCGTATCATCTGTGCAGGAACATTTTTTAATCTACAAGAAAGCATCGGATATTGCGAACAATAACTCGCGATTATACGGCTTTTTCATAATTAAAAGATTCCTATAATGACCTCAGTTGAAACATTGGAGGCATTTATGTACCAAGAAAAATTGTGGCACAGCCAATCTGCTGATTCAGTTGCCATTGAGCTGAATACCGATATTGTCGCTGGATTATCAGGCGATGAGGTCTTACATAGGCAACAAAAATTCGGTTTCAACAAGCTCTCCGAACATAAGGGGGCGGGACCGCTTAAACGCTTCCTATTGCAGTTTCATCAACCACTGGTTTATATCCTGCTGGCTGCTGTCCTTGTGACGTTGGCACTTCAGGAATGGGTAGATTCAGCGGTAATTTTCACAGTGGTTTTGCTCAATGCGATTATTGGTTTCGTGCAGGAATCCAAAGCATTACAAGCCATAAGTACCTTGTCAGGCAGTTTGAAAACAACTGCGACAGTCATTAGAAATGGTAAGCGCGACACTGTCGCTGCTGAAGAACTCGTCCCAGGCGATCTCGTTGTTCTGCAAGCAGGTGACAAAGTCACTGCGGATATGCGACTTATAAAAATTCGTGATCTACAAATTGATGAATCCGCCCTAACGGGCGAATCGGTGCCGGTAGAGAAAGATACAGTAGAACTGCCAGATAAGAATCAATTGGGGGATCGTCACAACATGGCTTTTTCCTCAACATTGGTGACCTATGGCAACGGCCTCGGCATCATTACTAATACCGGTGACGATACTGAAATAGGCAAAATTTCGACGTTGATTGCCACTACACAAACGCTAGATACACCACTAACAAAGCGCATCAAACATTTTAGTCACATATTGCTCTATGCCATCGTTGCACTGGCTGCAATGACCGTCTTTATCGGCTGGCTTCATGGCCAACCCTTATTGGAATCGTTTATGGCCGCAGTGGCACTGGCCATCGGTGCAATTCCAGAGGGGCTGCCAGCGGCGGTGACTATTATGCTCGCCATTGGTGTTTCGCGTATGGCTAAACGTCGGGCGGTGATTCGCAACCTGTCTGCAGTAGAAACCCTGGGCAGCACGACCGTCATTTGCTCCGATAAAACGGGCACACTGACAAAAAATGAAATGACAGTAGAAGAGCTTTGGAGCGGTGGTCAACGCTTTAAGGCCACTGGCAATGGCTACGACCCCCACGGAGAGCTTCATTTTAACGATAAAGTGATAGAGCCATCTTCCCATGTGGCCGTATTGGCAACATTGGAGGCAGGAGTACTGTGCAATGATGCCAACTTACATGCGCCTGTTGGTGATCAAAAACAATGGCGCATTACCGGCGACCCCACCGAGGCTGCTCTGCTGGTAGCCGCCAGAAAAGTAAATCTTGATACCCAATCCATCGGTGCCGAGCGCCTCGATTGCATTCCATTCCAATCAGAATATCAATACATGGCGACACTTCATCAGCGCTCAGATGGACGCTTTATTTACCTTAAAGGCTCTATAGAAAGTGTATTGCCCAAATGTGCCTGTGTGCTGGGTGAACACGGAGAAGCAGAGCCAATTGATATCGATGCAATCAGAAAACAAACTGAAGAAATGGCGGGACGTGGACTTCGAGTGCTGGCCTTCGCTCGTAAAGTAGTCGGCAGTACGCTTGCAGGCATTGATCACGATAACGTCGCAGAAGGCCTCCAGTTTCTGGGGCTTCAGGCAATGATAGACCCACCGCGCCCAGAGGCCACCCGCGCAGTGGCGGCTTGTCACCAGGCGGGGATCGACGTAAAAATGATCACCGGGGACCATGCTCTGACAGCAACCAGCATTGCGAGGCAGTTAGGAATTATTACTAACAATGACCCCAATGCCGCCATCACCGGTTACGACCTTGCAGAGCATCAGGAGTCTGAGTTTGCCGAGATAGCCAACAACAATAAAGTCTTTGCGCGAGTGACCCCTGACAACAAATTACAGTTGGTGAAAGCGCTCCAGCAACAGGGCCATGTCGTTGCAATGACGGGGGATGGTGTCAACGATGCTCCCGCTTTGCGTCGCGCTGATATCGGTGTTGCCATGGCACTTAATGGCACTGAAGTCGCTCGTGAAGCCGCTGATATGATGCTCACTGATGACAACTTTGCTACGGTTATAGCGGCAGTCGAAGAGGGTCGCGGTGTATTCGATAACCTGAAGAAGTTTATCGTGTGGACATTACCCACCAACGGCGGCGAAGGCTTGGTCATTTTATTGGCCGTTATCCTCGGTGTATCGCTGCCATTACTGCCGGTACATATTTTATGGGTGAATATGACTACCGCTATTTTTCTTGGGCTGATGTTGGCGTTCGAGCCAAAAGAAGCGGGTATTATGCAACGCTCACCGAACAAACCTGATGCACCTATCCTGGACTCAGTTCTATTGTGGCGCATTGTATTAGTGTCAACTTTGTTGTGTGTAACGGCGTTCGGTCTTTACGAGCTCGAGCTTTTATGGGGCGCTAGCGAAGCTGAGGCTCGAACTGTAGCGGTAGCAATGTTTGTGGTGGGTGAGGCCTTTTACCTGCTGAACTGTCGCTCGCTTGACCGCTCGGTATTCTCTGTCGGTTTGTTCAGCAACCTCTGGATTTGGGTTGGCTTTACTGCCATGGCTATATTACAACTCTTGTTCACGTACTTACCCATTATGAACCTGTGGTTTTCTACCGCGCCTATAAGTGCTGAGGCTTGGCTAAGGGTATTTGCTTGTGGCTTGCTGATATCAATGATTGTCGGTGTTGAAAAGCACTGGCGATTGCAGAGTAAAGCGAAACAACTACAGCAAACATCGCTGCCAGGTAAATAGACATGGCAGCTTCCAAGGACGGCATCACTACGCAAACTCATAGAACCCTATTTATAGAACTGTGGGTTAGAGAACAATGAGTTTGCGGCTTGCGATAGGCTTAAAACCTCTGCTCTTTTTTGCAGGTCTGTGGTTGCTTCTGACCGAAGGTGAATTATCTTCCTGGGTGATTGGTATTATTGTTGTGCCTTTTTCGGCTTGGCTAAGTGTCATGTTGTTTAAAGACACACGCATAGATAGTGATCGTCCAGCGGAATCAGCTAGCAAAATTCAAAGCATCGATTTTCTTCGACTATTGCAGTTTTCGCCCTTCTTCTTAATACAATCGATACGTGGTGGGTGGCAGACTGCAACTTTAGCTATTCGTCCAAGCATGCCAGTTAGCCCAGGGTTTTTCCGGTACAACATAAGTTTACAGGGGAGATCTGCACGCATGTTTTTCATGCACCTTGTCAGCCTACTTCCCGGCACGGTCAGCGCCAGACTAGAAGACGATCAACTTTTGATACACGCCTTAGAAATATCACCACAAAATAGTAATGATATAAAACTATGCGAGCAGCAGGTTGCCAGACTGTTTAGTGGTGAATCGATTGAACCACCCGCGCACGCCAATAATTTGGGAGACCTACAATGATCGAGTATCTATCTGCCATCACAGGTATGTTAATACTGGTGCTATTGGTTGGCTTGGGAAGAATACTATTGGGTCCGAGTCCGGCAGACCGAATGCTTGCTTCCCAACTGTTTAGCACGGCCGGTGTTTCCATACTCATTTTATTAGCCATTATTCAAAATCAATCGGCTCTGATCAATGTTGCTCTTGTGTTGGCTCTGTTAGCACCACTTACATTGATCACCTTTATTCGCTTGAGGAAGAATCCCTCATGAGTCTTCTAGATGTGTTCACTGTTGTTATGACGGCAGGTGGTTTGTTTTTCTTCTTTGCTGGCAGTATCGGACTATTACGCTTCCCCGATGTTTTCTGTCGCCTACATGCACTAACCAAGGCAGACAACCTAGGTTTAGGCTTAATTGTAATCGGAGTATTGCCGCAGGTCGCATCTGTCTTCGATGCGTTGCAGCTGATTCTGATCTGGCTGTTGGTCATGGTGGCTGGCGCCATGAGTTGTTATCTGGTTGCCAACCAAGCTTTAGCGGCTTTATCAAAAGACGTAGCGGGTAAATTAAATGAGCACCACGACCCAACTATGAATCCAACAACCACTTCACCAGCAGGAGCTACACAAAATGGGCTTTGATCTTTTTCTCGACAGCTGCATTGTTATCGGTATTTTAACGCTCGCCTGCCTGTGTCTCGCGACCAAAAATTTATTTACAGCGATCATCTTGTTTATCAGCTTAGGCCTGTTTGTCACTATCGCCTGGGTGCGATTAGACGCACCGGACCTAGCGATTGCCGAAGCTGCCATTGGTGCAGGATTAACCGGAGCATTGTTACTCGCAACCTGGCGACAGCTGCGCATTGAACCAGCCGATCGTGACGCAGACACGGGCAGCAAAAGTGGAGGCCACAATGTTTCAAACCGCTGAGTTTCAGGAAAATAATCACGCAAACGAAATCCCTGTCGTTGGCAGAATACTGTGTGCAATCGCGATTGGAGCTTTAAGTCTGGGCCTGATTGTTGTGCTCATGTTTACTGATAACTCTTCCTCTATGCTACCGTCCTTAGTCCAGGACAAGCTCACCCAGAGCGGTGTCGATAACCCCGTCACTGCGGTACTACTTAACTTCCGCAGTTACGATACCTTACTGGAAATCGGCGTGCTGCTTATCGTCGCGGTCGCGATGCTACCTGGTGTACCTGTTGGTTCTGTTGTTAATCGAGATATGCCTGGTGGCAATCGACCTAGTGGTCGCTTGGTATCGATTGTTCCCAATGCCCAAGTCAACCCCGTTCTCGAGGCGATATTGCGCTGGCTGGTACCGATGATCATTGTTATGGCTGGCTACATGCTTTGGACCGGCGCTTCTTTACCGGGCGGGGCTTTTCAATCAGGAGCGTTACTTGCTGGTGCGGGTGTGCTTGTTCAGTTGTCGGGGCGAATCCAGTTTTGTTTCACATCAACAATGGCAAAACTACTACTCACTATTGGACTCATTACCTTCGTGATAGTAGCTGTTGGAGTGGCTGCTATTACAGGGGTCATTTTACAATATCCAGTGACACTAGCCTCGCCACTTATTTTGGTAATCGAAGGCGCCGCCACACTATCAATCGCAGCGATTTTGCTTCTGCTATACAACAGCCTCGCGACTCAGACATTCGAGATGTCGCCTGAGCCCTCGGCGTTAAATGAAGAGCCCTCAGCGTTAAATGAAGAGCCCTCAGCGTCAAATGAAGAGCCCTCAGCATCAAATGAAGAGCCCTCAGCGCTAGATGAAGAGCCCTCAGCGCTAGATGAAGAGCCCTCAGCGCTAGATGAAGAGCCCTCAGCTTTGGGTAAATAGCCTTTAGCGCTAATCAAATAACCCTCAGGTTTCAATAAGCCGCCGGTGCGAAATGAGACTTTACACTCAAACACAGCAGATGAAATAAGACCATGACACAAGATCTACTTTACACCATAGCGAGTATCGCACTCTTTGGTATTGGTCTATTTGGGCTCATTGTCGTGCGCCATATTATTAGGAAGATACTTGCTATCAATATGATGGGCGTGAGTGTGTTCATGTTGCTAGTGGCAAGTGCGAGCAATGTTGATGGGGCAGCGGATCCCGTGCTTCACGCAATGGTGTTGACAGGCATTGTCGTCGCCATCGCCGGTACCGCACTGTCTTTATTTTTGGCCAGTAAAATTCATTCATTAGGTCAAGCCTCCGATAGTGATGGCCGTTGATGGAAATTTTACTGAATGTGGACATGCTGCTGCCGTTGCTGGTGGGGATGCCGCTGATTGCCGCTATTCTGACAACTCTGCTAAAAAGTCACCGGTTGCGTGCTTGGGTTAGTGTTGCAGTTGCATTAATACAACTTATTATCGTTGCCGTAATATTGTCGCTGTTGTCCAACAGCGGTCCGAACCTAGATACCCAACATCAGCGCTATTCCTTTGGGGGCTGGGGCGCGCCGCTAGGGATTGATCTATCCATCGACGGTTTTTCGGCATTGATGCTTGCTCTGACGGCGGCGCTCACTTTAGTACTCACTGTATATAGTTGCTATTACTTCTCTGAACCACACTCTGGATCAGACAAAACAGTGCGCTTCTGGCCATTGTGGTGGTTACTGATCATGGGAATAAATGGTCTGTTTTTATCTGGTGATATTTTTAACATCTACGTCACGCTAGAAATTATCGGTCTGGCGTCAGTAGCCTTGGTAGCATTGGACGGTAGTCGTGCCGCACTGACAGCTGCCCTTCGTTATCTCTTGGTTGGGCTATTAGGTTCTTTGTGTTACTTGCTAGCCGTCGCTTTATTATATCGCGCCTACGGTACCCTCGATCTTGTTCAGTTGAGTGCAATAGCAGAACCGACAGCAATCACTTGGGCTGCACTGGGCCTAATAACGACTGGGTTATTGCTCAAGACTGCTTTAGTGCCCCTCCACTTCTGGTTACCCCTGGCTCATGGCAGTGCCCCCGCTCCCGTCAGTGCGATACTGTCTGCCTTAGTTGTAAAAACCTCATTTTATCTGCTGGCACGATTTTGGCTTGATGCTCTTGCTCCCGCGGCTACAGACTATGGTTTGATGATGCTCGGAATATTGGGTGCGGTAGCAATCTTTTGGGGCTCAATTCAAGCCCTGCGGGCAAAGCGTTTAAAATTTTTGGTGGCCTACTCTACCGTTGCTCAATTGGGCTACTTGTTTTTACTTTTTCCGCTTGTCATGTCTACCGGCGACACTCGGAATGCTGGCTTAACCGGCCCGGCTGTCAGCGCAGTAGCCTATTTTGTTGTCGCCCATGCGTGTGCTAAAGCCGCCATGTTCCTGGCCGCTGGTAATATTATGCGTATGGTTGGGCACGATGAAATTGACCGATTGCATGGCCTGGGGAAGGATATGCCGTTGAGTTTATTTACGTTCGCGATTGCAGGCGCAAGCTTGATTGGCTTACCGCCCAGCGCCGGATTTATTTCAAAATGGTTACTGCTCAATGTTGCCATTGATGCAGCTCAATGGTGGTGGGTAATCATCATTTTAGGTGGCGGACTGATGGCGGCCATGTATGTATTTCGTATATTGAATATTGCCTTTATCAGCGTCGACGAAAAGGCACAGCCCGAGCGCCAACTATCCGCTAACGAGCCACAACTATCCGCTAACGAGTTACAACTATCCGCTAACGAGTTACAACTACCCGCTAACGAGATACAACAGGGTGCTGTTAACAAACTACCTATGCTTATGCCGTTATGTGCATTTGTATTGGCTATCCTCACCATCGTCTTAGGATTCAGTGCTGGGTTGATACTCGACCTTGTCGCTATAGGAGATGATGCATGACTTTGCAAAACACTCTACCGTTATTGATTGTGTTAAGCGCATTAATCCCAGGACTAATTATTTTTCGCATCGATGAACATCGTCGAGGCCTACGCACTTTTTTTAATCTTGTGGCAGCACTTTCGTGTGTGATTTTGATCGGCGTGCTGATTGTCGGAGTCAATCAAGGTAATGTTTTCGAGACGCGATTACCGCTGCTGCCAAATATAGATTTGGTATTGCGCGCCGATGCACTTTCACTGCTATTTGTCAGCCTATCTGGTGTGCTCTGGCTTCTGACAACAATCTATGCCGTTGCTTATTTTGAGGAATCCCCAAATCGCAGCCGTTTTTTTGGGTTTTTCAGTCTCTGTGTTAGCGCCACAATCGGAGTCGCACTGGCTGGCAATTTAATTACTTTCTTGATTTTTTATGAATTACTCACACTGACAACCTACCCTCTGGTAGTGCATAAGGGCAATGCTGCATCACTCAAAGCTGGACGAACTTACCTGATCTACACCATGATTGGCGGCGCTCTGCTAATGGCCGGTGTTGCATGGTTGAAAGCACTGGCAGGACCACTGGACTTTAGCGCAACCGGTGTGCTTGAAAATCTACCCGGCTTAGAGCCGCTGCACTTACAAATCATCTTCGGTTTGCTGATTGCAGGTCTTGGTGTCAAAGCTGCTCTGGTGCCTCTTCACGGTTGGCTGCCGATAGCGATGGCAGCTCCCGCACCTGTGAGCGCACTGTTGCATGCCGTTGCCGTGGTGAAGGCAGGGGCATTCGGGATTGTACGCGTCGTTTATGATGTTTTCGGCGTTGAGTTTGCAAGAGACTTGGGGTTAACCATGGCATTGGCAGCCTTAGCTTCATTTACGATCGTTTACGGATCGACCCGAGCGTTGTTCCAGGATGATTTGAAAAAACGGCTCGCCTATTCGACCATCAGTCAGGTCTCTTATATTGCCTTGGGTACTGCTATAGCAGGTCCTATTGCCACCATTGGTGGTATTGTTCACCTAGTGCATCAGGGGCTTATGAAGATCACCATGTTCTTCTGCGCAGGCAATTTAGCAGAGACCTTAGGCATTAATAGAATTAGCCAAATGAACGGTGTCGGTCAACGTATGCCATTGACGATGCTGGCCTTCAGTCTAGCGGCACTGGGTATGATAGGGATACCACCCGCAGCCGGATTTGTGACGAAATGGTATCTCGGGGTCGGCGCATTGGAGGTGGAGGCCTACTGGATTATTGGCGTCCTGGCGATCAGCAGCCTGCTAAATGCACTCTATTTTCTGCCCATTCTGTATGCCGCCTGGTTTAAAACCCAAGCAGGCCCTTGGCCTATTGAGCGACCTAAAGGTTGGCTGGAAACAAATTGGATGATGCTGCTGCCACCCCTTATTACGGCGTGTTTAGCGCTCTTAGCAGGACTGTTCGCCGCGTCCTCTCTTGGCCCCCTCAGCTGGGTTAAGTTGATTGCCGCTAGAGAATATGCGATTGAAACCGCGGTGGGACTTCCAATCACCAGTGCGTTAGCGCCGATGTTGTGGTGGGTAATTGTTACACCCCTAATCTCAGCCTCGCTTCTAGTGTCAAAACGTTTGCGACGATTTGGCGCATGGTTGGTTCCACTCGCGGCATTGCCTGCCTTGGTTGCAGCAATTGTGTTTCCTCAGGGTGAGAACGTCTTGCCATGGTTATTTTTCGGTAGTGTGATCAGTCTAGATAATACTGGGCAAATTTTTCTCTTGTTGGCCGCGGTGCTATGGCTAATCGCTGGCCTCTATGCTCGAGACTATCTCAGAAACGATCCACATAAGGTGCGCTTTACGTTATTTTTATTACTGGCTATGTGTGGTAATTTCGGCCTAATACTATCGCAGGACATATTTGGTTTTATTTCCTTTTTCACGCTGATGAGCCTGGGCTCTTACGCTTTAGTGGTTCACTCCGGTACTGAGGAAGCACGACAAGCAGGCAAAACCTACATGCAGTGGGCGATTATTGGCGAGGTTTTACTGTTCGCTGGCCTGACGGGCCTCGCCTTCAGTAATGAATATCAAAGCCTAGGTAAGCTCGATATTGCCTCACAGCCGAGTTGGGTCACTGGCCTATTGCTGGCCGGATTCGGTGTGAAGGCAGGTGTATTATCTCTTCATGTATGGCTGCCGCGCGCGCACCCTGTCGCCCCTATACCCGCCAGTGCATTGCTCAGTGGCATTATGGTGAAAGCGGGTCTGTTGGGCTGGCTTAAGTTTCTGCCATTGGGCGAGATAGCCTTCGTAAATTATGGTGGTATCTTAATCACGCTGGGCTTAGCCGGCGCCTTCTTAGCTGTTATAGCGGGTATTGTGCAACGCAACCCAAAAACACTACTGGCTTATTCTACGCTCAGTCAGATGGGTATTATCTCTGCTGGCATAGGCGCTGGTCTGATGGAGCCACAACTTTGGCCACTGCTATTGCCAGCTCTAATACTGTATACGCTGCATCATGGTCTGGCTAAAGCCTCTCTGTTTTTAGGCGTGGGCTTTAGCCACCTCCTATCGCATCAACGCTATGGCATTTTCATCTGGCTCAGTATTTTACTGCCAGCTCTCGCTCTAGCTGGACTGCCTTTCACTAGCGGGGCTCTAGCAAAGTTAGCACTGAAAGCATCTGTTGCTGATATCAGTTTGTTAGCGAGTGCATTGCCGATTACGGCGATAGGCACTACATGTTTAATGCTGCGGTTTATGAGCTTAATGCGAGACGCCAGTGCAACAGCCGTGAAAGACTCTCAGCTTAGTTGGGTAGCTGGAGGCGCTTACGCTCTGTTAATACTGTTATCGATTGGAATTTTATATCCGCTACCTCAAGCACAAAGCTTCTTGTCCGCGCTTTATACTGGTAGCGTGCTTTGGAATGCGCTGTGGCCATTTTTCCTGGGACTGGCTCTGTACTACGGCTGTCACCGGTATGTTGCGCGTGTAAAACCTGTACCCGCTGGGGACCTTGTGGTTCTTTTTGAGTGGTTTGCAAACTACTTGAACCGAATTTTGTCTCAGACGGGTCAATTACTGAGAAGTCTCTACCAGGCTCTAAGTCATTATTTACATGCTCGCCTGGCTTACCCACTGTGGCCGAAAAAATTGCCTTTATCCGGCGGGTTAATCGCCGTTTCTCACCCCGGTCTTATATTCATCGCCATTCTTTTTACTGTGACGTGTTTATTGGTTTTTGGTTAAGACGTTAAATTTACCAAAAATCTATTGGATGCTTACGCTTGCTTGGTTCTGGACTTTGACAAATAGAACTCTGGCACTCGCTGTACCAGTAAGCCGATCACGATGACGGCGAGGCCCACATAGGTCGTTGCATAGATGGCTTCGCCAAGTACGATATGGATTAACCACAGTGATACAAATGGCGATAGAAAGACCAGCGTACTGATACGGCTAGTATTATCGGAGAGCTTCAGTGCTCTGGACCAGAATAGAAATGCCAGACCCATCTCAAAGATGCCCACGTAAGTCGCGCCGAGCCACCCTTCTACAGGCACCTGAAGGTCTGAAAACATAAGACAAAGTACCAATGACATGGGCAGCACCGTGACGAAATTGAGGCACATCGATACATTTTGATCCCGGGGATCTTTCATATTGAGAATCCAATAACTGGCCCAGATGACGGTCGACAGAATTGCCAGTGCCAGTCCAATCAGACTAAATGCAACCGATCCTGACTCGTTACCCAGGGCGATAATGACAACCCCGGAATAGCTAATGGCGGCAGCGATCAAATCAAATCGTGTGGGTCGTTGGCCAAGGAAAATGATCGAAAAAAGGACCACTACCAGCGCCCAGGTGTAATTGACCGGCTGGGCTATTTGGGCTGGCAGTCGGTCATAAGCTGCAAATAAGACAAGGTAGTACAACAGCGGATTAAGGATGGCGAAACCCATGCTATGCCAGGGATAGCGTCTTAGTTCTCGCAGCATAAGTGTGAAATGCCCACCCTGAATCACGAGCATCAGCAGAATGATTGCCGCACTTAAAGAGGCGTAGAACAGCAACTGAAAGACATCGAGGTATTCGAGACTGAGTTTAAAGGCGGTCGCGACTGTCGACCAGAACACAACCGTGATAGCGGCATAACAATAGGCTTTAGTGGTATTCGTCACGCTGCGCCACAGGTCCAAAGTATTGTTATAAGCATAGGGTTACACAGTCTTTTTGATTTAAAGCGCATCTCGCTACTATTATTCGCATGAAAAACTTCAACCAATATCTAGACGTACTTGGCACGGTAGCTGTTGCCGCGGTAACTTTCGCCTTTATTTGGACGGTGATGTTCTAGTCACCACTCTACCCTGCCCACTCTGCTACGTACCTACTTCCTTCCTACCTTATAGATAGTTCGCCAGTACGTATGTAGACAGCAGTACCGATATCCATAGTGCAGTGGTGCCAATCGTCCATGAGCGACTAAAGACACTCTTTTCTTCGCTGTCCTCTGCATGAGGATCCCCTAAATAGCGGAGTACCAGGTAGTTGCCAGCACGCGTACTTGCGACGCCCAAATGATCAAACCGTTGCTTCACCACTCCCGCCACAGATTCCATGACGAGCAGTAAGCGCGCGGCAAGTTTTCGCCACAACCAGTCTGTATCCAGACTGATGGTTTGAGTCCGCTTCATCAACGGCAGCAAGACAAAAAAAGCCAGCCCGGAGAATAGCAGTAGTTGTAAGTAGAATAAGACTTTGTAGGTGGTGTAAGGCTGATAATCAACTGGATAAGGTAGCAGCTCATAAATCAGATTCGGTGCAACTCCCAGCAGAATGCAAATGAACGCGCATCCGCCCATGGCTAATCCCATATTCCATGGCGCATCTTTGGGGCGCAATCCTGAATCCTTTTGGAAGAATACAAACCAAGGGAACTTGATGCCCGCGTGCAAGAACACACCAGCAGACGCTGCCGTTAATAGCATATAGACGATGAATAGATTTTCATCGACTGCCGCCTGGGAGATCATCGATTTTGTCGTAAAGCCTGAGGTCAGAGGGAAACTCGAAATCGACAGAGCGCCGATAATACCCATGCTCGTTGTGAAGGGCATGGTTCGAAATAGTCCACCTAGATCTGTACAACGAGATTTACCGGTTCGGTATAACACCACTCCAGCACTCATGAACAACAAAGCTTTATAGATGATGTGAGCAAACGCATGAGCTGCTGCACCGTTTAAAGCCATTTCGGTACCAATACCCACAGCACAAACCATAAAACCCACTTGATTCACAATCGAGTAGGCCAAAATTCGCCGCGCATCATTTTCCAGAAGTGCATAAATGATGCCGTAAACAATCATATAGAGTCCAACGCCAATTAAAATTGGCTCACCCGGGAACAACAGAATTAGCGCCAGTACAGCTGTTTTAGTGGTGAAAGCGGAAAGGAAGACCGCACCCGTAGCGCTCGATTCTGGATAGGCATCAGATAACCATGCCGAAACAGGTGGCGCCGCCGCGTTGATCAAAATGCCAATCATGATCATCCAGGTACTAAAGTCATGCGCTAGCATCGGCTGTATTTGAATCGATCCAGTTGAGATGACAACACCTTCAATCCCAACTTTCAGGATCACACCGCCCAACAAATGCATGATGGCGTAGCGAATACCAGCAGCTCGCGCCCCCGGTGTCCCGCCGCACCAAACGATGACTGTAGAAAAGATCGCCATCAATTCCCAGTAAAGGAACAGCGTAATCAGATCGCCCGCAAAACACACGCCAATAGCACCAGCCGCATAAGCAAACGCTGCAGCCAGCTCATACCACTTTGCCGTTTTAAACGCATAGAGGCTGCCCAAAAAAGCCATCAAAGTAAACACGGTGGCGAACAAACGCCGGACTGGGCTGCCTTCTACCGGCTCAATCGGATACTCAAGGAAGCTCACTGTGCCAGCGACACCGTCAGCTATCTGCCAAATACTCCAGAGTGTCAGAAGCGGCATGCTGAATATGACAGCGGTTCGCAGGTGACTTCGGGTCAATGGAATAAGCACCGCACCCAAAACCATCCATAGTGCAGGTGACAACAATTCGGTCATGCGTCATCTCCGCTGTGATCACCAGAGTCTTCTGCACCATTAACAGAACCATCAATCTCTTCTCCGGCATCATAGAAGTCTTCTTTTCTTTTCAGAACAAAGCCCAGACCTTTGGCAAATACCACCATTAACAAGCAGACCACGAAACCGTAAGCGGCGCCGAAGCCAAACCAATCGTCTGCGCCAAAATGACCCTTAATGGGGATAAATATTTGTGCCACGACTGTTAACCCGAGTACGATGCTGCCGCCAATCCAAAGGAGACGAATGGTAGACGCCCGAACGAGCCAGTGATTATTGTCCTGTTGATTCATGTCGTCTCCTACTCCAGCCCCGTCACAACTTGGCGCTCAAGCTCAATCAGCGGTCCATTAAACGCAAAGAACGCGATCGTCAGGAACGCCGTGATAGTCAGCGCAGCGACGGCCAACAGAGGCGCTTCGCCATGGTCATTTGCACTAAGTTGTTTGGACTCAGTACCAAACCAGGCCATGAATATGATGGGTAGAAAGTACGCCGCATTGAGTACGGTGCTAATAATGATCGTCGCGATCGCGACATAGTTACCGGCCTCAAAAGCACCGCCGAGAATGAACCACTTGGAAACGAAACCTGCGGTAGGCGGCACACCAATCATTGATAACGCCCCAATAGTGAATGCTGTCATCGTCCAGGGCATCCGCCGGCCGATTCCATAGAGTTGATTGATCTCTGTTTTTTTCGAAGCCACATAGATGGCGCCCGCCGCAAAGAAGAGTGTGATCTTGCCGAAGGCGTGGGCGACCATATGAATTGCGGCGCCAATTTCTGCTAGCGGTTTCAGGATAGCCGCTGCCATGATGACGTAAGACAGCTGAGCGATTGTTGAATAGGCCAAAAGACGTTTGATGTTGGTTTGTCTTAGAGCAACAAAACTTGCTGTGATAATTGTGAAAGCCGCAGCATAGAGCAACCAACCACTTTCCGGAGTCTCGAATAGAAAATCAATGCCGAATATATAGACGATGATTTTTGTGATCGAAAACACACCCGCTTTTACCACTGCCACCGCGTGCAGTAATGCGCTGACTGGTGTCGGCGCAACCATCGCAGCGGGCAACCATCTATGCACCGGCATGACTGCTGCCTTACCAATACCGAAGACAAATAGCCCGAGCAGAAGACCGACTGCTGGACCATCCAACTTGCCAGCCAAGATGCCGCCCGCTGTAAAATCTAAGGTACCCGCTGTTTGATAGGTCCAGATCATGGCGGGCAGAAACAATCCAATCGACGTTGTGAGCAAAACGCCTAAGTAGATCCTGGCAGACGCAACTGTTTTTGCGTCGCCTTTGTGCGCAACCAATGGATAGGTGGAGAGCGTTAGAATTTCATAAAATAGAAAAAGTGTTAGTAAGTTACCGGCGAAGGCAATGCCCATGGTGGCTGACAAAGCCAGTGCAAAACATGCATAAAAGCGGGTTTGGTTTTTTTCTTTATTACCACGCATGTAACCGATCGAATAGATCGAGTTAATGATCCAAAGGCCCGAGGCAAGAGCGGCAAACATCATACCGAGCGGCTCGACCGTGAATTTAATATCCAGACCATCCATTAATCCGAACGCAAATAGATGGGGCCGTTCTCCTGCTAAAAGATCGGGGATTAACCCCCAAACCAAAACGGCAAGTGTTACCGCCGTCACAAGCGTGACCGCCTCACGTAAATTTTCGTGAATTCGAGCGGCAAGTATAATCAGAAATGCTGCGGTGAAAGGCACAGCTAGAATCCAGGCGATGACCATAGTCTCGTTGGTACCGCTCATTGCCTGGCACCCGATAATATTTCTGCTGCGGCTTCAGCCAGACTCAGTGGCACATCTGGCATCACACCAAACACAATATTCAGCGCGGCCATCAGCAACGTCACACCAACCATTAATGCGGGCGCTTCACTGAGCACCACCTCGCTGCCTTGTTGAGTGGTGTCTTGCTGTACTGGGGTTCTGAAATAAAGCACTTCGACGGTTCTCCAGATATAAACGACTGCCATCAAAGAACTCAGCAACACGATTCCCACCATGAGCAGACCTTGCTCGCCCTGCTCCATCAGCGCTTCAATTAGTAGCCACTTGCTAATAAAACCAGCGGTGCCTGGCACACCGATTAGCGAAAGACCCCCAATCAAAAATGCCGCGGCAGTGAACGGCATCGATTTTGCTGCACCTGACAACTGATCGATGCGCAAATCCATAAAGCGCATACCCAAACATGCGATACTCAAAAACAATGTACTTTTCGCCAGCGCATGGTTAAACATATGAGCAAAACTTGCCGTTAACCCGTCTTGAGTCAGCAAGCTTGCGCCCAGCAGAATGTAACCAACTTGAGCGACTGAAGAAAACGCCAGCATGCGCTTAATCTGACCTTCGAACATCGCCACAGCTGACGCAACCACAATGCCCAGTAGTGCAAACGGCATTAGAAAAAGAGAGAACTGCAAGCCGTGGTACAAGTCAGCCGACTGAAAAACCACAAAATCAAATCGAAGTAATACGTATACAGCAACTTTGGTTCCGCAAGCCGCCATAAATACAGTCACGGCATGCGGCGCATGAGTATAGGCATTGGGGAGCCAGACATGCAGCGGAAACATCGCCGCCTTTAGCGCCAGACCTACCGTGATGAAAGCGGCAGCAAAAGGAATGGTCGTCTGGTCAGCTACACCAGGGAGTAATCGGGCCATGTCATCAAGGTTTAGCGTACCGGTCATCATGTAAACCAGACCAACACCAATCAAATAGAACGTGGCGCCAATCGTACCCATGATGAGATATTTAAAGACCGCCAATAAAGCGCGGCGATCTGGTCCGCCAGCAATCAAGATGTAACCGGCAAGTGAGGATATTTCCATAAAGACAAAGATATTGAAGGCGTCAGCCGTGACCACCATACCCACCAGTCCAGCCAGCAACAGCAACCACGCGGCAAAGAACAGCGGTTGACGGTGTGATTCGATTTGTTGATTCAAACTCTCGCGGCAGCCAAGAACGGCTGCTGTTGCGGCGCCCGTTACAATCAGCAGGAGTAAAGATGAGATCGCGTCAATACGCAGCGCGATACCAAAAGGTGGTTGCCAGCCGCCTAACTCATACTCAAGTGTTTGCCCGCCAAGTACCAAAATCGCCATGTTAATAGCAATCGCAAAGCTAAGTATGCAAACCGCAGTGGTTGCTACCCAAGCCAACCCACGGGGTTGCAGCAGCACCACAAGCGGTGAGAACAGCAGCGGGATAATGACCTGCAGTATCGGCAGATGGGACTCAATATCCATAGTCGTTAATCCGCATCCAACAGTTCGCGTTCTTCGATCGAACCGTAGCGTTCATTGATTCTAACAACGATGGCCAAACCAAGTGATAGAGTCGCAACACCCACCACAATAGCCGTCAGAATGAGCACCTGCGGCAAGGGATTGGAGTAAATCGGATCGACCGCACCTGCCTGTAAAATTGGCGCGGTGCCACCCTCCACTTTACTCATAGAGATATACATCAAAAATACGGCAGACTGGAAAATTGACAATCCAACCAACTTCTTGATCAGGTTGCCTTTCGCAATGACCGCGTAGAAGCCAATCATCAGTAGAATCGCGAAAACCCAATAGTTGAAGTGACCCAGAAACGCATCTAAAGTCATTTGGCTTGCGCAACTGGTTTTCTGGCGGCAAAAGAGTGAAAGATGGACAGTAATGCTCCGCACACCGCCATACCAACGCCAAGTTCAATTATGATGATTCCTACCTGCCTGGCCGTGACAGGGTCCTCCATCAATACGGAATAGTCTAAGAAGGTACCGCCTTTCAACATACAGACAACACCAACGGCACCGTACAGAGTAGAACCGCCGATAATTAAGGCCATTTGCGCATTTCTTGAAAATGCCTTTAGTGCAGTTCGCTCACCTTCCAGGATCGCGTGCAGGATAAACGCCGTTGCTACGATCGCACCGGCCTGAAATCCGCCACCTGGGCCATATTCACCATGGAACTGTACATACAGACCAAACAACAGCATAAAGGGGATTAAAAGGCCGCCAACCGCACGTGGAATCAAGTGGTGTTTTAGACCCTTCTCTACCCGTAGTTCGTACTCGGGACCAGTACCTTGCCTCGCGTCAAGAATAAACATGACGCCCACTGCAGCGATGAATACCACGAACACCTCACCGAGCGTGTCATAGCCTCGAAAGCTACTAAGCACCGCGGTCACGACATTAGGAAAACCCATTAACGCTTCTGTGTTCTCCAGATAAAAAGGTGCCACATGCTGGTGAACTGGAGCGTTGGGGTCGCCCAGGTTTGGCGTATTAATAGTGCCACTGATCAACAGGACGGTGGTGGTGACAACAACAATCACCGCGATCCAGCGACTCGATGCCAGAGAGCCACGCTCATATTGGGATGTTAGACGGAGTGCACTCAGAAATATCACCGTGGTGACTCCAGCACCAACCGCTGCCTCGGTCAAAGCAACATCGGCGGCATCCAGAATAAAAAAGTTGACCGCCATCAACAGACTAAAAATCGATAGCAACATCGTTGCGATAAACAGGTTTTTGGTTCGCACAATCGCTAGCGCGGTGACGACCAACAGAGTGAGAAGAAACAAAGCAAACACAATCGTCATGGCGCGCTCTTTTCTTGATCGTCTGTATTAAGTGACCTTGGCTGTTCTATACCTGAACGGAAAGCTGCGTTTGCTAGCGCATAGGTTGCTGTCGGTCCCGTGAGCAGTAGAAACGCCATAATCGCCATGAGCTTAATGGTCGCAAGGGTAAATCCACTGTGGAGCATCAAACCTGAAAAAAGCGCGAGCGTTGCCATCGTATCGGTCAGGCTCGACGCATGCATGCGGGAATATAGATCAGGCATTCTAATGACGCCAATGCCACCAATCAAAACCGAGGCAGCGCCAACAATCAACAGTGCATTACCCAGCCATTCGATTGCTACTTCAATCATCTAACTTGCCCTTACCTGACTCAATTCTGCCTTCAACAAACTCAAGAACGGCCAATACACCAACCAAATTAATCAGCGCGTAGGCCAGAGCTAAGTCAAGGAAATCCATTCGACCAAACAAAAAAGAAACCACCGCTAACAATAGTGCCGTTTTTGTCCCAAACATATTGGCGGCAAGAACTCGATCATAAATGCTGGGACCCTTAACTGCCCGAGCAACCGCCAAGACCATGGTCATCAATATCGCGATAGAAACAACTGCGTAAAACACTTTAGGACGGCCTCAACAGATCGACACGCCTGAGCAGTTCACCACTTTCCATATCTTGAGCACCTTCTTCACTGATGCAATGGACCAACACTTCATTTTCATCAATATCTATTGTGATGGTGCCCGGGGAAAGCGTGATGGAATTACCAAGAATAACCTGGGGTAACTCGTCTCCGCTCTGGCTGACAAGCTTCACCAGCCTCGGTTGAATAGGCAGTGAAGGTGACAATACAATTCGTGAGACCTGGACACTCGACTTAAGGATCTCGCCTAACAACCAGAGCCAATAGCCTGGTAATCGGCTGGCCATCTGCGCTAGACCTTCGGTGTGCTCGAAGAACTTCATGCGGACGGCAAAGATAAGGGTGACTAGTACCGATAAGCTTCCCAGCCCAATCAGTAATGGCTTATAAAGGCCGGACCACAGCAGCCAGGCAACTGACAGCACGAGTGTCAGCAACAATAATTGCCAAACGGGAACTTGCCCGCGCTGCAAGTTAGGTCTTGAGATAGAACAATTGGTCTTCACTGGTACCTGTTAGCTTCCTTGCTAATGTGTTGGGGAGTTGACCCCGCTGACATCTCTAATTGAAGACAGCTGCGGGGTCAGGATATCTTTAAATATAGCCCATGGTTGCCGAAACGAAGGCTGATTTCATGTGTCAGCCCAGCAGGCCGGCCATGCTGGCGTATGATGCCCTAGATCGAGCATCGTTTGAACTGCTACAGGTTATTCGCCGAATGACAGAGTCTACGTTCTGCTCGCCTCTCGTTCGATCAGGTTTTACGGGTTTGAAATCGCTGGTATTAAGTTGGTACCGAGCTTTCCCAAAACGGCCTGATTCTCATGAATCGTGAGATCAGCCGCATTTTTCGATAGATTAGGATGACATAAATCTAGAATTGGAGGCTGGGACCGGAATCGAACCGACGTACAAGGAGTTGCAGTCCTCTGCATAACCACTCTGCCACCCAGCCATTGGGGCAATAGGCAGTATTCGTAAACCTATTGGGTCTTCGCAAAGGCGCAGATTCTACATGAATAATTGCGCAAACTCACTGCTAATATCTATTTGGTGCCCGGAGCCGGGGTCGAACCGGCACTGCATTGCTGCAACAAGATTTTAAGTCTTGCGTGTCTACCAATTTCACCATCCGGGCAGGACGGGAAAGGCGGCTAGTTTAGCGATGTCGAAGGCATTGCTCAATGTGAATTGAGCTAACATGTAGTATTCAGCGTATTTACGTTATACCGAGGTAAGCTTGTGCAATATAAGAACCCCAATCCAGACAGCGAAGACGCCAGACTTTCGGTCGAACAAATTTGGAAAAATGGCTGTCAGGGTCATCCCCTCTCGGATCATGACTGGAAACACTTCATTGCCTTGTCACGAAATCGATTCTATACGTATCATTTAGGTGCGCAACACGCACAGGAAACCGGTCAGCGAGAGTACCTTGAGTCGTTGGAGGCCGGATTCGTCACAGAACTTATGAATGCGTCTGGTTTGGAAAGCCTTTGGGTGCAGTCTGAGTTCCGGGAGTCAGCCATCGGTAAATCAGCGTATAAGCTAATCCGGCGTCGAAAGTTCAAGGCGCGTTTCCGCTTCGTCTAAAACTTTTCTTTGCAAAACTCTTGTTTCTATAACTCGTCTTTATCGTTCCGGTTTGACTCATCACTGGCAACCATGCCTGAAGACAAATCCGGCCAGGCGATTTTTAAATAGAGGTACATAGACCAAAGCGTCAGCGCCGCTGCTAGATACAACAAGACATAGCCGGCAATGACATAAACACTGTCCAAATTTGGGCCACTGGCCAATAGGACAATAATCGCGCCCATCTGGAAAACGGTTTTGACTTTGCCAACAAATGACACAGCGACACTACGCCGGTCACTATATTCCGCCATCCATTCACGTAGTGCCGAAACGACAATCTCTCTGCCCACGATCACCAACGCAGGGATCGCGAGAATGGCGTTAGCGTGTACTTCCACCAACAATATCAATGCCACTGCAACAATCAGCTTGTCTGCAACAGGATCTAAGAAAGCACCAAATGGTGTCATAGCGTTCAATCGTCTAGCAAGGTAGCCGTCTAGCCAGTCTGTCGCGCTGGCGAGCGAGAAAACGAGAGAAGAAGCAAGATATCGCCACTCTACCGGAGCAAAATAAAAGACGGCTACCAGGACCGGAATCAGCAAGATTCTAAGGCTGGTAATCACATTGGGTAGGCTTGTGGTTAACTTGTTCACGGCGGCGTACAGGGGGGTCACGTCAGGTTTGATGCAGCGTAGCATAAATATGATCGGCAAGTTTCCTGCTGATACCTTCAACTCTAGCGATATCTTCCGCACTGGCGCTCTCAACCCGGTTGGAGCCACCGAAATGCCTAAGTAGCGCGCGACGACGCTTCGGTCCCACGCCTTCAATCTCTTCCAAGACACTTTGTTGGCGCTTTTTGCCTCGCCGTTGCCGGTGGGCTGTAATAGCGAAGCGGTGGCTTTCGTCGCGGATGTGCTGAATGAGGTGTAAACCAGGGTTGTCCGGGGCAAGCACTATTTCGGGCTGACCCGATAGGAACAAGCTTTCCATACCGGCTTTCCGGGTCGGACCTTTCGCCACGCCCACCAGAATGACGCCTTCAATCTGCAATTCCTCGATCATCTCTTCTGCTTGTTTGAGCTGACCTTTACCACCATCAATGAACAGAACATCTGGTAGCTTGCCCTCGCCCTTTTTTAAGCGGGTGTAACGCCGAGTAAGTGCCTGTGCCATTGCGGCGTAGTCGTCGCCCGGCGTAATGCCTTCAATATTGAACCTTCTGTAGTCCGATTTCAGGGGACCATTCTGGTCGAATACCACGCAAGAGGCGACTGTCGCTTCCCCCGAGCTATGGCTGATATCGAAGCACTCTAGACGCTGGGGTATTTCCGGGAGCCCAAGTCCTGCTTGAAGCGCCTCGAAACGCTGATTCAAGTTATTTCGATTGGCTAAATGCGACCCCAGGCTCTGTTCTGCATTCGTTTCAGCGAGCCTTAGATATCGCTCTCGATAGCCTCTGACACTGTCGCTAATCTCGACCTTCTTTCCTCCTTTCGCAGATAGCGTTTCTGCTATTAGGGATTTTTCTGCGAGCTTGCTGTTGACGATAATTTCTTTAGGAATTTCCCGGCCCGATAAATAGAACTGCGGAATGAAAGCCTGCAACAACTCTGACTCGTTCGTTTCGACCTTGATCCTTGGGAAGTAGGTCTTACTCCCAAGCATCCGACCGCCACGAATCACCATCAGAACGATACAAACAGCCCCCGGGTTATAGACGGCTGCCAGCACGTCGATCTCTCCCTCTCCACGGGTGACATACTGTTGTTCCTGAATGCGCTGGAGATGAGCGATTTGATCTCGATATTTAGCTGCGCGCTCGAAATCTAGGGCCTGGGAAGCATGGTCCATCTTGTCAGCATATTCGTCGATTAGTTTACGACTCTTGCCATCTAGAAATAGGCTCGCATCTCGAACATCCTCTGCATACTCTTCTGGACTCACGAGGTCACAACAGGGGCCAGAACAGCGCTTGATTTGGTACTGGAGACAGGGACGCGAGCGATTCTTGAAAAACGAGTCTTCGCACTGTCGAACGCGAAACACCTTCTGCAAGATATTCAGGCTATCCCGCACCGAATAGGCACTCGGAAAAGGCCCAAAATAGCGGCCCTCTTTCTTCTGCGCACCACGATGAAAAGCGAGCCTGGGAAATTTATCTTTGCTCGACAAGAAGATATAAGGGTAAGACTTGTCATCTTTGAAGTCGATATTGTAGGGCGGGCCGAGTTCCTTAATCAGGCTTTGTTCTAATAACAAGGCTTCGGTTTCGCTGCTGGTGACCGTCACATCAATACGATCAATCTTGGCCACCAGCGCCATCGTTTTGACCTCTAACGCGGTCGTTCGGAAATAGCTTGATACTCGGTTTTTTAGGTTCTTGGCTTTACCGACATAGAGTATCGCCCCCCCGGTATCGTACATGCGATACACACCGGGTCGGGTGGTGAGGTTCTTCAAAAAGGTTTTGGCGTCAAATGTCTGCATGATTCAATTGTGCAAGCTTCGCCGCGCATTGTACCGCAGTTCTTAACATAGACTCTGACAATCGATTGGTTTGAATGTTGTATCGGCTACAATGGTAGGAGTCGACCAACCACAGCGCTTCGCTGAGTTCATGCGCGCGACCATGGACAAACACATAATCCTTCAGACTTCTGCCCAGACTTCGTAGTACTTCTTCGTGCGCTATTCTACCCAAACAAAATAGAACCGACGGTCCAGAACGCGCTTGCATGTCAGCCAGTTCTGCACTGAGGAATTTTTGGCAGTTCCTTCGCTCGCTTGTTAATGGTTTATTCTGCGGCGGCGCGCATTTGACGGCATTTGTGATACGCACCTGATCGACAATGCCGAGTTGGTCTAGGACTTTAAATAACAGTTTCCCCGAAGCGTCACCGGTAAAAGGGATACCTGTTTTATTGGCGCCATGTAGCCCGGGTGCCAGACCAATAATCGTCAGCGCTGCGAATGGGCCAGACCCGGCGACTGGCCGGTTCCAATAGTCGGGGAAACGGCTTTGGTTTTCCTTTTGGTAAGCTCGCATTCGTGGGCAATGCCGGCAGGCGGCAATGCGCTGATCTAGGTTTGGCACTCATATCGTCTGGGGTCAGGCTGCAATGCCAGAATCTATGATGCGATGCTTAATCGCAAGCTTCGTTAACGCCACGTCGTTGCGTACTCCGAGCTTGTCAAATATCCGATAGCGATAGCTATTGACAGTTTTTGGGCTGAGAGACAAGGCGACAGCGATATCCGGCACAGCCTGGCCGCCGGTCACCATGATTGCGATCTGCATTTCGCGGCTCGAGAGTATTTCGAATGGGCAGCCATCATTAGGACTAAAGGGACGCAAAGCTAACTGTTGCGCAATCGCCTCGGTTAGATAACGCTGACCCGATACGACCTTGCGAATTGCGCGCACCATTTCTTGAACATCTGCGCACTTGGTTAGATAACCCGCCGCACCAAGGCTCATCAACTGCGATGGATAAGGCTCCTGGTCATAGATCGTCACAATAATCACTTTGAGTTCAGGATCGACACGGAGACATCGCCTGGTGGCTTCAAGTCCCCCAATGCCTGGCATATTCACATCCATCAAGACCACATCCGGCTGTTGTGCCCTGACCGCCATAATCGCTTCTTCACCGCTCGAAGCCTGACCAATAATCTCGATTCCCTCCTCGTCAGCGAGTAATCGACAGGTACCCGTTCGAACTAACTTATGGTCATCTACCACTAATACTCGAATCATAGTTCACCCCGTTTTTTGTTGTTATTTCCTTCTGGTTGCGGCGTTGTAATGCTCGTCGGTTTCGATTTGCATCCCTAAAGTTAAACCGCTTAGTACCAGATTGATAGAGGCGACATCTCGATAGTATTTGTAGGATCGAAGCTGTTCAGGCCTTTGATGACTGACAGCCGATTTGAGTCAGAGTGGATAATTCTTAAGCGGGGATAAACGCGCCAGCAACGCTACTTAATAGCAGCGTGCCAACGGCATAATAACATTGCAGATATTTGACTTAAGCGCCGCTAAACGCCTGCAAACCAGTTTGAGCACGGCCCAAAATTAAAGCGTGAACGTCGTGTGTACCTTCGTAGGTGTTGACGGTTTCGAGGTTCATCATATGACGGATGACATGGTACTCGTCAGAAATTCCATTGCCACCATGCATATCTCTCGCCATGCGCGCAATATCCAGTGCCTTGCCACAGTTGTTGCGCTTCATAAGCGATATATTCTCGACCGCACAATTATCATCATCCATCAATCTGCCAACCCGCAATGCACCCTGAAGTCCCAGCGTAATTTCTGTCTGCATGTCCGCCAGTTTCTTTTGAATCAGCTGGTTTGCGGCCAGTGGTCGTCCAAACTGTTTGCGCTCGAGGGTATAAGTTCGAGCCGCATGCCAACAGAACTCAGCAGCACCCATAGCACCCCAGGCAATACCAAACCGAGCCTTGTTCAGACAACCAAATGGTCCACTCAGGCCCTTAACATTGGGCAGTAAGTTTTCTTCTGGAACTTCACAATCCGCGAGCACGATTTCACCCGTCACGCTGGCCCGTAGACTAAATTTTCCTTCGATTTTTGGTGTCTCGAAGCCTTTCATACCGCGCTCGACGATAAAACCACGAATCTTGCCATCTAATTTGGCCCACACCACTGCGATGTCAGCAATCGGCGAATTGGTAATCCACATCTTGGCGCCGTTCAGTAAATAGCCACCGTCTGTCTTCTCGGCTCTCGTAATCATGTTGCCGGGATCGGAGCCATAATCGGGTTCGGTCAACCCGAAACAACCTACCCACTCCCCGGTGGCGAGTTTCGGCAGATACTTCTCGCGTTGCTCTTCGCTGCCATAGGCATAAATTGGATGCATGACGAGCGAGGACTGCACGCTCATGGCGGAACGATATCCACTGTCGACTCGCTCGACTTCTCTGGCAACCAATCCATAGGAGACGTAGTTAACATTAGAGCAGCCGTATTTCTCCGGAAGCGTTGGCCCAAGCAAGCCAAGCTCGCCCATCTCCGTCATGATCTCTCGATGAAAAATCTCGTCGCGAAATGCTTGCTTGACGCGTGTTTGTAGCTTGTCCTGAGCGTAGTCTCTTGCGGTATCACGAATTAGACGCTCGTCTTCACTAAGCTGATCGTCGAGGAAAAACGGGTCGTCCCACTTAAATGACATGTTAGGTACCTTAACTTTTAATGGCTATTGTTGAATTTCGCGCGAACTGCAGGTGTTGGCAATTGGCGATTTCGAGTGGTGGCGCATACAATGCGGAACCAGCTGAGGCGGCATTATACCGCCTTAGCCGATCAATACCGAGTGGGTGTTTCACCTTCTGTTTAAAATTGCAGATGTGGTAAATAATTACAGCGAACGGATATCAATTATGGCTCTAGATGACGCGACCCTTAGGCAACTGCTCGATACGGTTGAGAAGTTCGTCACTGAACGATTGCGACCATTGGAATCTCAAGTCGGGTTGGAAGATGCAATCCCAGATGACGTGATCGAAGAGATGAAAACAATGGGTCTTTTTGGCTTGACGGTCCCCGAAGAGTATGGCGGGCTTGGACTCAACATGAGCGAAGAAGTCGAGGTCGCCCAGGTATTTGGCCATACATCTCCTGCATTCCGCTCTGTGTTTGGTACCAATGTAGGTATCGGCTCTCAAGCCCTGATTATCGATGGGACCGAAGAGCAGAAGCAAACCTACTTGCCTGGCATGGCGACAGGCGAAATTATTGGCTCTTTTTGCTTAACGGAACCCGATTCGGGTTCTGACGCGGCCTCAGTAAAGACAACCGCCAAGAAAGATGGCGACCGCTACATTATCAATGGCACAAAGCGCTATATCACCAATGCACCCAAAGCAGACTTATTCACAGTATTTGCACGCACAGATCCAGCAGAAAAAGGTGCTCGCGGCGTATCGGCTTTTCTGCTGGATGCGAGTTCTGATGGCATTCAATTGGGTAAGCCGTACCGGAAGATGGGCCAGCAAGGCACCTATGTGTGTGACGTGATGTTTGATGACGTCTCAGTGCCGGCTGATAACCTGGTCGGCGGCAAAGAAAATGTTGGCTTCAAAACAGCGATGAAAGTCCTCGACAAGGGGCGCTTACACATCAGCGCGATCAGTGTTGGTATTGCCGAGCGATTGATAGAGGACAGCCTTCGTTATGCATTAGAGCGAAAGCAGTTCGGCCAAGCCATTGCAGAGTTTCAATTGATTCAAGCCATGTTAGCGGACAGTGAAACGGAAACCTACGCGGCCAAGTGCATGATAAGAGACACTGCCAGTCGCCGTGATGCCGGCGAAAATGTGGCAGCGCTGGCGGCGAGCTGCAAACTGTTTGCCACAGAAATGGTTGGTCGAGTGGCCGATAGAGCGGTTCAGATTCATGGCGGTGCTGGCTATGTTGAAGACTATGGCATCGAGCGTTTTTATCGAGATGTGCGATTGTTCCGGATATATGAAGGCACATCAGAGATCCAGCGAACGGTGATCGCCAAAGATATGATACGCCGCGCAAGCCGCTAAACGATTGCTGGCATATGTTGGCAAAATTGTTGATATGATAAAAGCCTGCAAGCTCGTTTGAAAGCGCAGGGCAAGACAGGATTCAGGGCAACAATATAAGCCTCAAACTCGGCAAAAAAAGCTCCGCGATAAAAAGCTGTGAAAAAGTAGCCACCGCGCGGATCGGAGTATGTTGACCAAATGAAGGGATACTCAACCCGGGAAGTTGCAGAACTTCTCGAACTATCTGAGCGAACGATTCGTGATATCGCGCGCGGCGTGCTGGATGCTGATCGTGAAGATAAAAAGCACTACCGCTTTAGTTTTCAGGATATTGTGCTACTTCGCACCGCCAAGGAACTGCTTAACGCTGGGGTTCGTCGCAGTAAGATCAATAAAAGTCTTTTTCAGTTACAAGCCCGCTTGCCCACTAATCGCCCTCTGACGGCACTTCGAATTAGCGGTGATGGTGGCGCTGTGGTCATTCGCGATGAAGACCAGGTCTATAATCCGGAATCTGGACAAATCCATTTTAATTTCGCCGTATCAGAACTAGCCGGTGTTGTTGCGCCGCTTGCCCGCAAGGCTGCCAAGGAAGCAGAGTCGAGTGAGCAACTCACCAGCGATGACTGGTTTGATCTAGGGGTCGATCTTGAAGCCGTGAGTCCTGAGGATGCCCCAGCAGCTTACCAAAGAGCACTGGAGCTGGATCCGAATCATTCCGATGCGCATGTGAATCTTGGGCGGTTGCTACAGGAAGCTGGCGACTACGATGGCGCAGAGGATCATTATCATCAAGCATTAGAAGTTGAAGCGGATAATGTCCTGGCGGCGTTTAATCTTGGCACGCTTCTGGAGGATGTCGGACGCATTCATGATGCGATTGAAGCCTATAAAAAGGCTAACTCTTTCGCTGATGCCCATTACAATTTGTCGCGACTTTATGAACTAGTTGGACAGCACACCGAAGCGCTGAAACATCTGAAGACTTATCGGACCTTACTAGAGCCCAGTTGATCTTAAATGTTACCTCGGTTGTTGCTTCACTCTGTTATCGCTACTATTATTAAGGCTCTCCAGAGACAGATCGGGTCAATATGGATAAACGAGGCGAACCCCGGGTTGCCCATCAAATCAAGTTTTTCGTTCATGTCCATGAATGCGATGAAGACCCTGATATGGTCGGTGTTTCGGTAGAATGTGAAGCCATCGACTTCTCTACCCACGGCATGCAATTCAAAACCAACGGCGAACTTATTCCGGGCTCGCTGGTCAAGATCACCATAGGCATTGGTGATCCGTTTTCTATGTATGAACTGTTGGGAGAAATTCGCTGGGTACGACCCAATGAAGATATTTTTTCTATGGGGGTTTTGTTGCACGAAGAATCAAGCACGGATTACGACAAATGGGGGATCGCTTTCAACGCCACGTTTGGTTAGCCGTGTTGTTACTCTCTTTTTAATGGCAGCGTGATCAAATTCAGCGCAACCTGGTATGAATCTTCTAACAGCTTAAGATCAACATTCCCCGCACCATCTCGATGGTGATGAATTCGCTTAATGGTTTTCTTGGTGACGGAATGCAAACCTACGGCAGGAATGTTGGCCTTCAAAAAGGGTTCGCAGTGTCCAGGGATGTCACGCGAGGATTGGATGCTGTTAGGAATTTCCACCGCACTGGCGATTTTGGCAGGCGAGCGCCCTATCCGACTCACCTGCAATGATGATGGACCGCAGGCCGAGTGTATCCAGATTGATCATGGCAATGACCGGCAGCGACTGTTGAGCCAAATACGACTTTGAACCCAGCATGCCAGGCTCTTCCGCGGCAAAAGCCACAAACTCGAGTGTATAAGTCGGTTTGACAGCGGGTTGCTGGCCTTGAATCCGACAGATTAGGTTCTTCGAACGTGCTTTCGGCACACGCTCGGTTCGATAATCATGGCAACTCGACTGCCACCAGGTATCGATCTCGGTTTCTCGGGTCCGATTACGCCTCGGTGCAGCGTTGACCCGATCAAAATTTGGCAGTGACTCGACGCGCGTCGGCAGATAGTGAGCGGTCTGACAGTCATTTGCATGATCTTTGGCCTGCACAGGCGCAGAGCTTAAGAATAAGGCGCTAATGAATAATGGGATTATGAGTTTCAAGGGCGATTCTTGTGATTCTTTGACCCAGCATCGTCATGGCACCAATATGCCGGGTTTCCCCATTTTCAGAGTATTCAAATCGATATTGTCGCCAGACTCGCCACTGACCAGTTTGATCACGACTCAGCGATATGTGATGTTGGTGGACGGTTTGATCCAATAATTGAACATCACAACGGTTGCATTCGCGCCTTGCAGAGGCGACGGCAATTTCCTTACAGCGCATGGCCGCAAGCCAATATAGGCCACCGGCGGTAACCGCGATTACAAGTAACAATTCAGACATGTAGGGATGGTCGCATAGCCTGACAAGTCGAGATAGTAAAATTTCTTTAGTTGCCTAAATCGGCTTAACAAAGGGTCGTCAATCGCGTATATTGCGCTGCTTCGGAGAGGTGGCAGAGTGGCCGAATGCACCAGTCTTGAAAACTGACGATGGGTTATACCATCCGTGGGTTCGAATCCCACCCTCTCCGCCAA